>Ga0302178_10000061_pt1 | contig 95850 bp, 80 predicted proteins | sample I_Palsa_E1_3_FD_198790 | JGI IMG/M metagenome (GOLD analysis project Ga0302178, IMG submission 198790) | Peat permafrost microbial communities from Stordalen Mire near Abisko, Sweden - I_Palsa_E1_3 | ecosystem: Environmental > Terrestrial > Soil > Palsa > Peat permafrost | place: Sweden...
CAGTCATCGAAAACTTAATTAAATAAAGGATTAACCTGATTCTTCTCAGGTCAATCGAGACTGTAAAAGCTCGGCTAGGCAGATGAAGTAAATCGCAGGAATTGCGGACCAATCGGGTCAATCTCAACCCTTTTTGGCCTGCCGGGCAGGGGATCGGGGCACGATGCCGAGCGAAAAAAAGCCGGCATATCTGGATACCTATCATCGGTATTCGGCACTGGATGGGATGAATTCGCGGTGAAAATCTGGGTTTGCCGAACTTAGGCGCTATTATCTAGGTTTGCACTCGTTCAGCGCTGATTGGCGCAAGCCGACTTCCCCCCATTTCCCGAGCCTTGTTAGCATGTCCGCACCCGATTATCTGAAGAAAATCCTGACCGCCCGTGTCTACGACGTGGCCCGTGAAAGCGAGCTGGATTACGCGCGCGCCCTATCGACCAGGCTGGGCAATCATATTTACCTGAAGCGCGAAGATAATCAGGCGGTGTTTTCATTCAAGCTGCGCGGCGCCTTCAATAAGATGGTCCACCTCTCGCCCGACGAATTAGCACGGGGCGTGATTACCGCATCTGCCGGCAATCATGCGCAGGGTGTGGCCTTGGCCGCCGCCCGGCTAGGTTGCCGCGCGATTATCGCGATGCCCGTCACAACGCCGCAGGTCAAAGTCGACGCAGTACGCACTCATGGCGGCAGCGCGGTTGAGGTTGTACTGTTCGGCGATTCGTTCACCGACACCTATCAGCACGCGCTGGGCCTGCAAGCGAAGCAAGGACTCACTTTCGTTCATCCCTTCGACGATCCGGACGTGATTGCCGGCCAGGGCACTGTCGGCATGGAAATTCTGCGCCAGTTGCAAGGCCCGATCGACGCGATCTTCGTGCCCATTGGCGGTGGCGGCTTGATCGCCGGGGTGTCGGCATTGGTCAAAGCCTTACGGCCGGAAATCAAGGTAATCGGTGTGCAAACCGAAGACTCATGCGCCATGGCTCAGTCGCTCAAGGCCGGCGAACGGGTCACACTGGCCGATGTCGGCCTGTTTTCGGACGGCACGGCGGTTAAGCTAGCCGGCGCGGAGACCTTCCGGGTCTGCCAGGAAAACGTCGATGAAGTGGTGCTCGTCGATACCGATGCGCTATGCGCGGCCATCAAGGATATTTTCCAGGAAACCCGCAGCCTGGTCGAACCTGCCGGCGCACTTGCCGTCGCCGGGCTAAAAGCCTACGTCGAGCGCGAACAGGCAGAAGGCCTTACCTTGGTGGCCATCGCGTCAGGCGCCAATATTAATTTCGATCGGATGCGTTTTGTCGCGGAGCGTGCCGAAGTCGGTGAAGAACGCGAGGCCGTATTTGCCGTTACCATCCCCGAAGAACGCGGTAGCTTCAAACGGTTTTGCGCACTGGTCGGTGAGCGCAACGTCACGGAATTCAACTACCGTATCGCCGATGCTAGCCAAGCACATATTTTTGTCGGTGTGCAGACCCGCAAACGCGACGAAGGCGCGCTGATCGCAGCCAACTTTGAAGAACATGGTTTCGCCACGCTGGATCTGACGCACGACGAACTGTCCAAACAACATATCCGCTATATGGTCGGCGGCCATTCGCCGCTGGCCGACGACGAACTGCTCTACCGCTTCGAGTTTCCTGAGCGCCCGGGCGCGCTGATGCGTTTTTTGTCGTCGCTGGCGCCAAACTGGAATATCAGCCTGTTCCATTACCGCAACCAGGGCGCCGACTACAGCAGCATCCTGGTCGGCATCCAGGTCCCGGCAAACGAACAGGCCGCCTTCGAAGAATTCTTAAAGACACTGGGTTATCCTTACTGGAACGAGAGCGGCAATCCGGTCTATAAACTGTTCCTATCCTGAACGCCGGAAAAATTACCATGGCCTATACGCTGGAAGACAAGCTGGTTGTCGCCATCTCGTCACGGGCCTTGTTCGATTTCGAAGCCGAAAATCGGGTTTTCGAAAAAGACAATGACCGCGCCTATCAGGCCTTGCAGCTCGAACGTATCAACCTGCCCGCCCAACCCGGCGTGGCCTACCCCTTGATACGCAAGCTGTTGTTGCTCAATGGCCCGGCCGACAGCGAGCGGCGCGTCGAAGTGGTGATCCTGTCGCGTAACGACCCGGTCAGCGGCTTACGCGCCTTTCATTCTTGCGAAGCGCTCGACTTGAAAATAGAACGCGGGGTGTTTACGCGCGGCCGGCCGCCCTTTCGCTATCTGCGCTCGTTTAACGCCAGCCTGTTTTTGTCGGCCAACAAAGAAGATGTTCGCGATGCGCTCGCCGCCGGTTTTCCGGCCGCGAGCGTCTATCCGGAATCGGTCAAAATCGCCGAGCAGCATCCCAATGAAATTCGCATCGCCTTCGACGGCGATGCCGTGTTATTTTCCGATGAGGCCGAGCGTATCTTCAAAGCGCAGGGGCTCGATGCGTTTATCCTGAACGAAACCAGCAAGGTCAATCTGCCTTTGCGCGAAGGCCCGCTCAAACCCTTGTTGGCCGCCTTGCATCGCTTGCAAAAAGCGGCCGACGCGTCGACACCGGTGCGTATCCGCACCGCGCTGGTTACCGCGCGATCGGCGCCGGCCCACGAACGCGCGATCCGCACCCTGATGGAATGGGATATCGAAATCGACGAAGCGATGTTCCTGGGCGGGATGGACAAAGGCCAGTTCCTGCGCGAATTCGAGCCTGATTTTTTCTTTGACGACCAGATCAGCCATTGCGTATCCGCGCTGGGCTTTTCACCAACCGGGCATGTACCCAGTGGTATAGCAAATCTATGACACCTGAACAATCCCAACTCGGCCGTGCCGTGACTTACCAGGATCATTACGATCCCACCTTGTTATTCGCGATTGAACGCCAACCCGCGCGCACGGAAATCAATGTGCCGACGCCGCTGCCGTTTTTTGGCGCCGATATTTGGAATGCTTATGAGCTTTCCTGGCTGACCCCTCGAGGCAAACCGCAAATAGCGCTGGCCACCTTTATCGTGCCGGCCGACTCGCCCAATATCATTGAATCGAAATCGTTCAAGCTGTATTTGGGCTCGTTTGCACAGACTTCCCTTGAGTCCACCGAGCTGCTGCTCGAGACCATCAAGCGGGACGTTTCCGCCGCATGCGGCGCGCAAGTTCAAGTCAAGCTGACGCAACCCTTTGAATTCGGCAAACTGCTACTCGATGAACTCGACGGCACGCCGCTGGACCGCCTCGATCTCGACACCGATATCTACCATCCCGATCCCAGCTTGCTGAAGGCCGAGCATGACCAGGCGCCGGTCGACGAAACGCTGGTGTCCAACCTGTTGAAATCGAATTGCCCCGTCACCGGTCAACCTGACTGGGGCAGCGTGCAGATTCGCTACGTGGGCCCCCCTATCGACCATGCCGGCTTGCTGCGCTACATTATTTCGTTCCGCAGCCATACGGGCTTCCACGAACAATGCGTCGAGCGCATTTTTATGGATATCCTGCATGCCTGTTCGCCGGTGAAACTCGCGGTTTATGCGCGCTACACGCGACGCGGCGGATTGGATATCAACCCATTCCGGACCAACTTCAACCTGCCGCTGCCTGATAACGCACGCACCGCACGGCAATAAATTAACCTAGGGAGCCAACTTGTCGGCTAAACCGGATCCACATTTCACCGCGCATTTTGGCGAACGCCCGATCGATCCATTAGGCAAAGGTCTTGGAACGCTTCCCTCGACGCAGGTTGCGCTGATGGATGCCGGGCAATTGCATTGGAATCTACTGCGCGAAGATATCTCGCTGCCGGCAGCAGTCCTCTACGCCGATCGGCTTGCTCACAACCTGCACTGGATGCAGCAATTTGTCGGCGAGTACGAGGTCAAGCTGGCGCCCCATGGCAAAACCACCATGGCGCCCCGCCTGTTTCGCATGCAGCTCGCAGCCGGCGCCTGGGGCATTACGCTTGCCACCCCGCCTCAAGTGCAAGCGGCCTATCATGGCGGCGTGCGGCGCGTGCTGATGGCCAATCAACTGGTCGGCCGGCAAAATATGGCGCTGATCGCCGACTTGCTGATCGACCCGTCCTTTGAATTCTTCTGCGTGGTCGACTCGGTCGACAACGTCAATCAACTTGGCGCATTCTTCAAGCAAGCCGGAGGCTCACTCAATGTGCTGCTGGAAATCGGCTGCACAGGCGGGCGTAGTGGCGTGAGGACCCTGGCGCAGCGCGACGCCGTGCTGGCCGCGCTGGCCAACTGGCCGGGGGCGCTTAAACTGGCCGGCATCGAGTTGTACGAAGGCGTGCTGGATGACGAACACGCGGTTCGCGCACTCCTGCTGCAAGCCGTGAGCTGGACCGGCGACCTTATGCAGGCGGGGACATTCGCGCGCTCGCCGGTTTTGTTATCGGGCGCGGGATCGTCATGGTTCGACTTGGTGGCCGAAGAATTCCAGAAGGCCAAGCTCTATGGCGCACTTGAAATCGTCTTGCGCCCAGGCTGCTATCTGACACACGACGCAGGTATTTACCGGCACGCGCATGTCGGCGTGATGCAGCGTAGCGCGGTGGCTCAGCGCATCGGCGCGGAACTGAAACCGGCCTTGCAGGTGTGGGCCTATGTGACCTCGCTGCCGGAACCCGGGCATGCCATTATCGGCCTGGGGCGGCGTGATGTCGGTTCGGCCTCGGGTTTTCCGATCGCGGCACGCCATTACCGTCCGGGCGCCGATGCGCCGACAGACATCGATGTGATGCGCAATTGGGAAGTCTTTAAAATGATGGACCAGCACACTTTTTTGCGCATCGCGGTACAGGACGATGTCAAAATCGGCGACATGATCGCCTTCGATGTCTCACATCCGTGCCTGACCTTCGACAAATGGCGGCAATTGTTGGTGGTCGATACGCGGTATGACGTGACAGAGGTAATTGAAACGTATTTTTGAGCTCAGACCGGCTCAGATTCGCTCGTTTTAGCTCGCTTACCCGCACGCACGTCGGCAATGCCTGCCTCCAGCAGTTGCAAGCTTGCCGACAGCGCACTCAATTGCTCTTCGGGAAACCGCGCCAAGACTTGATCGAGAAACGCGTCACGCAGCGGCATGCCTTGCTCGACCACGGCCATACCGGCCTTCGTCAAGGTCACGTTGGTGATGCGGTTGTCGCGCGCCTCGACGCTGCGGCTGATCCAGCCCAGTGTCTCAAGGCTCTTGAGTTGGCGCGTCAGCGCGCCCGGGTCGAGCTGCAATGTCTCAACCAAAAACTTCTGCGACACGCTGCCGCCGTCGGAGACCGCCAGTAGTATTCGCCAACGCGGCATCGGCAGGCCGACATGCGCCTCGAAAGCCGATAGAAAACTACGGTAAGTTCGGCCAAACTGCTGAATCGCGGCCACGCGTGCCTGTTTTTCCGGCATGCTTACTCTCCAGGAACCAAGGTTTCGGGCGCCGCAGCGGCGCCATGCAGCACCACGCGAGGCACCCGGCGTACATGCCAGACCGCGAACATCGACACCACTGCAGCGAGCGCGACCCCGAAATGGATCGCGCTGACCAATGACTCACGCGCCATTTCCAGCAAGCTGGCGCCGTTGTGCCCCTGGCTGGCCAGCTCGGCCAACAGCGGTATTTGCGCCGCGCGACTGATCAGAATTTGCGGATCGGCGAATTGCGCGAGCCACGGCAAGGCATGATCGGCATTTAAGCCGAACTTCACGCCGGCTGTATAGCGATGCGTCACCAGCGTACCCGTTAGCGCCGCGCCGAACATCCCGCCTATCATCCGCAACGACTGCAACAGCGCGGTGGCAATGCCGAGGTTCTCGCGACCCGCGGCCTGTTGCGCGAAGATCGTCAGATTCGGGAAAACCAAACCCAGCCCCAAACCGCCCGACAACATAAATGCCATCAGCAGCAAGCGCGGCATGGCGCGCGATGACATCGCCATGCCCAGACAAGCCAGCGCGAGCAAGGTATAGCCTATCGTCAACATGACATTGGGATTGCGCATACGCGTCACAATCCGACCATTGGCAATGCTGCCGACGGTAATAAACACCACTAAAGGCGTGATCAACAAACCCGCATCGCTCGGCGACAAACCAAAGCCGCCCTGCATCATCAACGGGGTAAAAAACAGCAAGGAAAACATCGCAAACCCGCCCAGCACCGACAAGGTGAACAACGGGCCCAGCTTGGGGTCACGAAACATTTCAAACGGCAACAGCGGTTGCGCGCAACGACGCTCCCAGACCCAGATGGCATAGGCCGTGAGTCCACTGATCGCCAACAAGCTGGCCGTAGCGGCGGTAATGCCGTGTTTAGGCAGCATCTCGACAAATAATTGCAGGCAACCGAGCGCCGTGGCGATCATCAACGCACCTGGCCAGTCGAGCCGCATTTTCTTGCTTGGATCGCTGTGGCGCAAATGCGGCAGGTATAAGCAGACGAATAACAAAGACAGCAAGCCGACCGGCAGATTCACGTAAAACACCGAACGCCAGCCGTAACCCTGAGTCAGAAAACCACCGAGTGATGGGCCGACGGCATTGGCGATGCCGAATGCGGAACTCATGATGACCTGCCAGCGCAAACGCACGCGCGGCGCCGGAAATAGGTCGGGAATACAAGCGAAAGCCGTCCCCACCAGCATGCCGCCGCCGATACCTTGCAGACCACGCGCCAGCACCAGGAACAGCATGCTGTTTGCCATCCCGCACAACATCGAGGCGGCCGTAAACACAACGATGGAGGCAATCACAAACGGTTTGCGGCCGTAATAATCGCCGAGCCGCCCAAAAATCGGCACGGTCACCACCGAGGTCAGCAAATACGAGGTCGCAACCCAGGCGTACAACTCAAAACCTTTGAGCTCCGCCACGACGGTCGGCAGCGCCGTGCCCACCACGGTCTGATCCAGCGCGACCAGCATCACGACGAAGGAGATTCCCAGGACCGCCATGAGCGAAGCGCGGAATGGCAGGATTTGCTCGCTCGAATGAGCGGCAGTAGTATGAACAGCCATGTTTGCGTATACAATAATTGCCTTATCAAACAATAGTTTAACATAGCAATAATTGCCCTATCAAATAATTGCCTGATAGCGGTCCTGCAGGTCATCGCCGCTAGGTCGCGGCGCCCGTGCGCGCGGGTGCCGGACCTTAGGCGACACTAATACCCAACTCCCCCAGCAGCATGGCCGCTTGTTGCGTCGAGATCAGCGCGCCCTTGAAGAGTGCCGCATCCACCAGTTTGAGACCACCGAGATCCGCTTCGCGCAGGTCTGCGCCATGAAAACGCGCGCCTTTCAAACGGGCGTCGCGCAAGCTGCCGCCCGCAAAAATAACATCGCGGAAATCGGCGCCGGACAAATCGGCCTCTGAAAAATCGAGCCCCTGCAACCGCGCTCGGCGAAACGACATACCGCGTAAATGTGCACAAATCAGCAGTGAATCGACAAAACTCAAGCCGAGCGCAGCACATTCCTCGAAGTTGGCGCCGGTGAGTTTGCAACTATCGAAGTGCGTCGAGGACAGTTTCGCCCGCCGCCAACTTGTATTGTTCAGATCGCAGGATTTCAACACGGCATCAGTCAGTTCAGCCGCTTCAAAGCGCGCCTCGCGACCGCGGCAACTCTGCCAGCGGGTTTGCACCAAGGTGGCGGCAAAGAACGAGGTTTCGGCCATCGAACAGCGCAGGAATTCGCAACGGCTCAAATCGAGTCGTGAAAAGTCCGCGCCGTCGAACTCGCAGCCCTCGAAGCGTACTGCGCTGTCCGCGGTGGAAATCAGCTCTTGCATGCGCGCACGCGCCAGACTTTCTCCCGCAACATGCCATATCGCAACGGCCGATTCAGCGCCTACAGGTGCAGTGCTTGGCATCGACTCCACCCTTAAGCGCCCGCAGCCGGATCGGCCGGCGTCAGGGTTTTGACCGCGGTGGCCAAGGCCAGCGCCGACGAAGGATTCAGGCTATCGACCATGGAACTTGGAATCAAAATGGTGGTGCCGCGCTCCTTGGTGGTCTCGTAGATGATATTCATGGCGCGCAACTGCAAGGCAGCCGGATGATCGGCATAGATACGCGCCGCCTCGACAAATTTCGAGGCAATGGCGGCTTCCGCGGAACCCAGTATCACGCGCGCTTCTTTCTCGCGCTCAGCCTGCGCCTGCCGCGACATGGCATCTTGCAAGGCCACCGGAATCGCCACATCGCGAATCTCGACGGCGCTGACCGACACGCCCCACTCGATGGTCTTCTGCGAAATCGTCAGACGTAACCGTTCATCCGCGGTTTTGCGATCCGATAACAAAGCCCCCAACTCGGATGAGCCGATCATTTCGCGCAGGGATGTCTGCGCCACGCGGTCGATCGCTTCGCGGTAATTGGTGATTTGCAGCGCGGCCTTTTTAGCATCTTCGACACGCCAGAAAATAATCGCGTCGACATTCACCGGCACGGTATCGCGCGTCAACGCCTGCTCTGCGTTAAAGGCGGTGGTCTGAATGCGCTCGTCGATCACGGCGATCACGATATCGAGCACAGGAACAATCCAGAATAGTCCCGCACCGCGCACGCTATGCAGTTTGCCGGCTCGCAGGATGACGAAGCGCTCCCAGGTGTTGGCCATTTTCAGAGCGGTCGCAAACGCCAATGCGAGAATCACGAAAGGCGGTGCAAACCACAGATCGACCAAGCGCGACAAGACGGCGCCGATCAGCAGCGACACCACAGTTAAAAATAGGGCGATAGGATTCATGGTGAATCTCCGCAACGGTCGCCGTCCGTGTCAAAGCGAACGTAAACTCGTCATCAGACAAATACTCAGGCGTGCTCAGGCATTGCCGTGAGCCGGCGGCTCGTGGGGCATGGACAAATAAATTTCCGGCAAAGGGAGAAAACACGGACCCGCTTGACATCGGTGGCGCAGCCCCCGATGTCAAGCGTCAGCCCTCCCGAGCGCCGAGCGCCTGTAAAGCGGCATTCGGGTCCGGGCATTGCGATTTTATTGACCGCCGACCACCTGACCGCGAATTTCGCCGCCCGGATTCTTTGCCGTGTGCACATTGAAATACCAGAGCCCACCCAGCAAATCATGACTTTGGGCATCAGTCAGCGTAGCCGTACCGTCGATCGGGCTGGTTACCGGGTTCGACATCGGGACTTGCACCTTGGCATTGGCGCCGACGGGCGCCGGGCCGTGAAAATGGGCCATGGTGGCCGGGCCGCTGAGTTTCGAGAACACCACGTGATACGTCAATACTTTGGTATCGGTATCGTAAGTGGCGGTCAGTTGGCCAGCACCTTTACCGGCATGGGGCGGCACTTCAGTCGAGGTTTTCAGATCAGCGCTCAGGTTGAGCGTAGTGGCTTGAGCGCTCAAGGAAACCAAGGAAAAAGCCGTTACAGCAAGCAAAGTGCGCAACATTTTCATCGCAAATCTCCTATTAGGATTAATTCTGTGACGCTCGCGCCAAGCGACTGGCGGCAAGCGGCATGGCCAAGTGGCTCGGTCTGGATGGGATATGCCCCTGTTCCATACTAATGGAAAATACAGGCTTGTGCCGCCCATATCCCCGCAAAAAGCGAGAGCGCGAGCGCGAAACCGCATGTAATTCGTGTAAGGTGCGGGTAAGTCCGATTGGGAGTGTGCCGATGAAGAGTCACTTTGTGGAATTAAGCGACATCGATAGCGACGGTGCGCCGCTGCGCATCGAATATAGGTGGATCAACGCTGAACGCCGTGACCGGCCGCTCTTGATTTTCCTCCACGAAGGGCTCGGTTCGATTGCCATGTGGAAAAGCTGGCCGCAAGATCTGTGCGACGCCGGCGATTTCCGCGCCTTGGTCTATTCCCGCCCCGGTTATGGCCGCTCGACGCCGCGCCGACATGCTCAACGCTGGCCCAACGACTATCTGCAACGGCAAGCCCGCGAGGTATTGCCCGCATTGCTGCACCGACTTGAGATTGACAACGGCCACGATGTCTGTGAGCAGCCCTGGCTGATCGGCCATAGCGACGGCGCATCGATCGCCCTACTCTATGCCGCGGCTTTCCCGGAACGATTGGCCGGCAGCGTGGTGATGGCGCCGCATGTCTTTGTTGAAGCATTTGCACACGCGGGTTTGGTCGCCGCACGCAGCGCTTATCTGCAAGGCGATCTGCGCAACAAGTTGGCACGCTATCACGATGACGTCGACTCCGCATTTTGGGGTTGGAATGACGTCTGGCTGGACCCGTCGTTCCAAAGCTGGAATATCGAAAACGAACTACGGCAGATTCGCCGTCCGCTGCTCGCGATCCAAGGCCATGACGACGAATACGGCACGATGGAGCAATTGCAGCGCATCGCGCAAGCCGTGCCGACGGCTGTTTGTTTGGAAATCGACGACTGCGGACATACACCGCATCGCGACTGTGCAAGCCAGGTCAATGCAGCGATTATCGATTTTGTCGGCCGCTAAAACTGAAAATACAGGAACGGACTATAGCTGCCAAACTGATCGATGGAGAAAATCATGGCGCACACCACCACAAGGGCTTGCAACAAAACCAGGAAAAGATTGCCCGGATAGAATTTCAAGCGCATTGAATTAGGTAACAGCCATATCCAGGCTAGCGCCGGCACCAGCAATTTCATCAAGTCCTTGCCCGACGCCGGAATCAACATCAGCAAGTTGCCGTGCAGCACCGCGTGCAGCGTGATCGGTCGCGCAGCGATACCGAACATCGCCTTCAACATCACCAGTGCGTGAGCGAAGTCGTATGACCTAAACAAGACCCAGGCCACCACCACCGCAGCAAAGGTCAATGCACCGCTGAACAGCATGCGCAGCCGGGCCCCCAGCCAATGCTCGGACGGCTGTGGAAAACAGGCCCGCCACAGGTGATTGACCATTAAATAAAACCCATGCAGCGTGCCCCAGCCGACGAAAGTCCAGCCCGCGCCATGCCACAGGCCGCCAAGCACCATCGTCAGCAGAAGATTAAGATAGCGCCGAACCGGCCCTTTGCGGCTGCCCCCCAAGGGAATATACAGATAATCTCTTAAAAAGCGCGACAGCGTCATATGCCAGCGCCGCCAAAAGTCGATAATGCTGGTGGCCTTGTACGGTGAATCAAAGTTAAACGGCAGCCTGATATTGAACATCAAGGCAATCCCGATCGCCATATCCGTATAACCGGAGAAATCGAAATAGATTTGCAAGGTATAGGTCAGTGCGCCGGCCCAAGCCTCATAGCTCGTCGGTATTCCGCCGTGCTGAATACCGTCAAAAATGCCGTTTGCGAACGGCGCCAACGCATCTGCCCACACCGTTTTTTTGATTAGCCCGAGCGCAAACAACATCAGGCCGGAAGCGAAATTCGTCCAGTTGAGCGCGTAATTTTGTGGATTGTTGAATTGCGGCATCATCTCTTTGTGATGCAGCACGGGGCCCGCAATCAGGTGCGGAAAATACGTAACAAAGACGGTGTAGTGAACAAAGCTATATTCAACAACTTTGCGTTGATAAGTGTCGACTAAAAACGCAATCTGCGTAAAAGTAAAAAACGAAATACCCAGCGGCAAGATGATGGTGTGAAATGCCGCATGCATGCCGAAGACGGGGTCTAGCGCCCCAAGAAAGAAGTTTGCATATTTGTAATAGGCGAGCAGCAGCAGATTAGCGCTAATCGCGCTCACCAAAACCCACTTGCCGCGCCCGGCCTGCTGCGTCAGGGCCGCCCGGTTGATTGCCAGGCCAAAACTATAATTGGCCGCGATCGAGGCCATCAACAAAGTGACGTAGATCGGATTCCAATAGCCGTAGAACACCAGCGACGCGAGCGCCAGCCAGGCAGCCGCATAGGTGTGGCTGCGTCGCCCTAGCGCAAAAAACCCCAGCAACACGACGGGTAAATAGAGGAATATAAACCCGTAGGAATTAAAGAGCATTTCTAAATCGCAATTCGATGCGTCATGGCTGACACATGTCTTGTGTTATTTTGAGTCACGGCGAATCGACGGCCGGCATGATGCCATCGGCCGTCAAACGCCGAGAACGGTGCTTAAACCCATTCGAATGCGTGATCTTTACGCAAACCGTGCATCGACATGCCGTAGGCTGCCAGCTCTTGTTCGCGCCAGCTACGCAGCATTTGATTACGCTTGAATTTCCGGGTTTTACGGGTCAACCAGCTCTGGTTCAGCACGCGATAATTCTTGCGATCGCCGAGCCCCGCTTTTTCGCTGAGACCGCGCTCGCGCTTCATGGCCGACAGGGTCATCGAACCATAGTGATGCAGCCACGAAGCGCCTGTCATGGCAGTTGCAATCTTGGCCTTATCGAGTTCATTGAAGAAGATCGTGTCTTCATAGCCGAGCAACTTGGGAATCGGCTGAAAATACCCGACATCGAGCCAGACGCTTTTGTGCACGGCGAGGCACACCGCATGACGCCAGCCCAAGCGCAGGGCGTCTTTCATGGTGGCGCCCCATTGCGGCGCGCAGGTATCGAAATCGTAATCCAGCGGGCCTTCGATAACGGCGGGCGAAATCACTTTCACGCCACGTTGCTCCGCCGTATTGATCAGGCTTTCTATCCATTCGGGCGACACCAGCACGTCGTTATTCATGACGATGGTCCAGTCGGCCTGTTGGAGTAACGCGCCCTGGTTCCAGGCGACCCCGCAACCGAGATTGTCGGCATTATAGATGCGTCCACCCAAGGGCAGTGTTTCAAGGTAGTCGCGTGTCGCGTCGGTCGAGGCGTTATCGATCACCACCAGACGATCCAGGGGCGTGCCGAATTTCAGCATGCTATCGACACATTTGCGGGTGTATTCAACCTGATTATGGCAGGCGAAGGTGATGGAATACTTATTTTTGTTCATGGCGAATGAGTGAGGAACCGCACAGACAGACGATCAGCAGGGCATAAAAGCTCGCCGTGAATTTAAGATTGACGACCTCGGTACTCAGTGCGCTGACGGCTTGGCACATGACGAAAGTGAGGCCAAGCAAGGCATTGGCCGAACGCACGGAGGAATTGGACCGGAAAGCTTTACAAAAAATCACAAAAGGTAGCAGGAAGATCGCCAGCGTGGCAAGCACGCCCCAAATACCGGACCGAACGGCATTGGTCATTAATTCATCATGGAACCCGGAATTCAGCGCAAATTCACGCGTGTAGGGACTCGCAAAACTGATCAGTTGGGGATCATTCAGATAATCCTGAATGCCGCGATCGCCAAAACCGGCCCAAGGCCTATGGGTAAACAACTCGGCGCCAATTCTTAAAAACGTAATACGCATGCCGGTGGAGGTATCCGGTGCGATACCTACCCAGTTATAGCTCAGCACCTCGCGTATGGCCAAGCCCGCACGATCATGGATAGTCGGCGACAGGAAATAGCTGGCGACCAGCAGGACCACGACCAGCGCAATCGCACCGAATACATGGCGCACGCCGATCCGTTTGTTACGTTGTAGGATATAAAAGCCGACAACCAGCGGCGCCGCCAGCCAGCCGGTGCGACTGCCCGACTTGATCGACAAATAAATACCTAGCATCAAGCCGACCAGCTTCAGCAACAACAAGGCCGGCGAATCTTTTCCGAACAGATTGATCGATACCAGGCTGATCAAACCAAAGGTCAGAGCGTATTGGCCAAAGGTCAACGGGTCGACGAAATAAGTCGACATACGGCCGGCGCCCCAATGGAAAGGCTGGTGAAACGTGTACTGCTGAATCACTGTAATAATCAGTGTCCACGGTAAAATGTATTGCAGATATTTAGCCGTGTTGAATTTATCGCGCACCACAAACCACAGAATTGGAATCGCGATCAAAAAACGGGATGGACTATCGAACAGTCTGAGCGAAAATTTTTCACGAAAGCATGAACTGATGAAGATCGCGGCCACCGGCAGCACCAATGCGCAGGAGAGCAGCTTCAGATCGCGAGGCCAGGCAGAGCCGCCCGAATCGCCCTGCCGTACCAGGTAAATCAGGGACAACACTGCACTCCCAAACAATATTGCGCTGATCCAACCGCTAATTGTCACCAAAAATAGGGGCGCTATCACGAGCAACAGCGATGTTGCAAGCGACAGCACGCCTTTGTTGGCTACATCAAATTCCGATTGTATTTTCGATAACATATTCAGCAGTGTGGGCTATGGCAGGCGTATTGTCGCATTCAGCGCGTGGGTACTTGGCAAGTCCGGCGCGATCGCCGGCAGACTCACGAAAGATCAAGCCTCAGCCGACTCGCTCAAGATAAGCCCCGCATCTTGACATAAACTACGGTCCGCCCCTTGATAAATCATTTGCCACGCTTTTGCAAGCGTAGGCGGGCACCCTATGTCAGATCGGGGGGGCATGCCGCCGGCGCTTACGGCGGACGATTCTACGTAGACGAAGCATAGCAGCCCACGAATCGGGCTCGGCAACCCGCAAACAGGGGTTATTCGAAAAGATGCAACAGCTTATTGCGCAATATAAGCTTAAAAGTTAGGTGAAAACCCTATAGTATTAGTACTGCGAGAAGTGAGTTTTCCATCGAATGGAAAATCTCCAGTCTTTACGCGGCCCCCGGGCCGCGTTTTTTTATTATTTTATTGGCTAAGCGCAGTCGGCTTAGCCGGCAAAATCGCCGACAGCACAACCGTCAGCACGACATTGACCGCCAGAGCGATCACGCCGATGTAGCACGGGTAACTCCCTCCCGCGATGTGCAGCACATAAATCGGTTTCAGCCCCTGCACGATCGCCAGTGCCGTACCCAAGCCGATACCGGCAATCCAGCCGATAAACAAGGCCGGCAGCTTCAGACCCCGAGTGTAAAGCGAGAACACGATGGCCGGGAAAGTCTGCAAAATCCACACGCCCCCCAACAACTGCAGGTCGATGGCGAACTGAGTGGGCAGGAAAATAATAAAAATCAGCGCGCCGAACTTGACCGCCAACGAGACCAACTTGGCGTTGGCCGCTTCCTGATGGGGCGTAATATTCGGTGAAATCAGCGGCTTCCACAGATTACGTGTAAATAAATTGGCCGAGCCGATCGACATGATGGCCGCCGGAACCAAAGCGCTGATGGCAATCGCGGCAGCCGCAAAACCGAGAAACCACGACGGAAACAGGGTAGCGAACAAAGCCGGCACCACGTCGCTATTCGACGTCACCTTGACACCCGCGGCAATCGCCATATAGCCGAGCAAGGCAATCAGCCCCAGCAATAAGGTGTACGCGGGCAGGAAAATGGCGTTTTTCTTGACGGTATTGGCGCTTGCCGAGCTCAGCACACCGGTCATGGTATGCGGATACATAAATGCCGCCATGGCCGAACCGAAGGCCAAAGAAGCGTAGGCCGTGTATTGCGACGGCTTCAGGATAATACCGGTTGCGCCGCCCTTGGCCGTGAAGAAATGATCGGCGGCGTCAAACACCGATCCATAGCCGCCGAGTTTGCTTGGAATCAACCAGATCGCCGCGATCACCACGATATAAATCATGATGTCTTTGACAAAGGCAATCATCGCCGGAGCCCGCAAACCGCTCGCATAGGTATAGATGGCCAGAATCAGAAAAGCGAGCACCAACGGCACCTCGCCGGAGACGCCCAGACTCTTGATCACCACCTGCATGCCCACCAATTGCAAGGCGATATACGGCATGGTCGCCACAATGCCGGTGATCGCAATGGCGGCGGCAAACCACTTGCCGCCATAAACACCCTGCACGAAATCGGCGGCTGTAATGTGATTGCCTTCCTTACAGGCTTTCCAGAGTCGCGGCATCACCGCAAACACAAAGGGATAAACGATGATGGTGTACGGCAGCGCAAAGAAGCCGTAAGCACCGACCGCATAGACCAGCGCCGGCACCGCAATCACCGTATAAGCGGTATAGAAATCGCCGCCGACCAGGAACCACGAAATCACCGTGCCGAATTGGCGGCCGCCCAGGCCCCATTCGTGCAACTGCGTCAGATCGCCCGCTTTCCAGCGAGCCGCTACAAAACCCAGCACCGTCACCAACAGAAAGAATGCGACGAATACGGAAAGGGCTGTCAGGTTTAACGTCGTCGGCATTATCGGACCCACCTATAAACGATGTACAAAATCAGCGAGGTAAGCGGCACCCAAAGAAACTGGTACCAATAGAAGAAAGGGAAACCCATAAATGGCGGCTGCACGTGGTTATAGAACGGCAACCAGAGCAACGCCAGGTAAGGTAAAAGCAGCAAGAATTTGAGGGGTGAACCTCGAAATAGGGATTCGTCGTCTTGTCTTATCATCGTCTGTTCGAGTCATCGAAAGCGGGATTGGCTAAGCGGGATTGCTTAAGCGGCTTAAGCGGCTTAAGCGGCTTAAGCGGGCTTAGGCGGTTCCATCCAACCGAGCGAAATGCCATAAGAAAGCACCTGGGATCATAGACACAGTCCCACATATGGCGCGCGGCTTGAAATTAAGGTCTCCTCATAATTATTATATTAGGCTAGCCGATCGGGCATTTTCCAGGCGGCTGCACGCCCATTTCAGCGAGGCGCGAAAGCATTATTGGTAGTTTCCATAGATCTCACAAGCGTAGTACTACGCAGAACGCGTCGCTCGCCATGCGCCTGGACATGGCGCATGGCCGAATTCAAAGGCCTTACCTCGGCGGCTAAGGAATACCTCTACGTAAAGCTGCGTAGACGTGACAAGGTTGAGGTTTTCCCGATGCAAGTCCGAATGTTTATACGGGGTTTTTGCGGCCTATGCAGCCAAGCCGTATAGAATTGGCCTTGATCCCATTTATCGTCGTCGGACGTCCCGGGGATGAAATTGCAGTCATGCGACCTGGCATATTTACACCGACACAACAATGAACCTATCGATTCGCGGACTGAAGCGAAAAATGCTGTTGCTGGCGTTCTTGCCGTTTATCGGTGCGACCGCGGCAATCGCCATCGCGGTGGTGCTGCATGCGCGCTCACTATCCGATTCCCAACGGCAAATCGTGGCTGCCGCCTATCAAGCCAGTAAACAAGTCGAGCTGCAGCACTATATGGATCTGGCCAGCAGTGCCATTGCACCACTCTACGACTCCGGCCAGAACGACGACGCAACGCGTGAGCGCGCCTTGCAAGTACTATCCAAGCTCGAGTTCGGCACGGATGGCTATTTCTTCGTCTACGACCTCAAAGGCAAAACACTGATGCATCCGCGGCTACCGGAATTGGTCGGCCAGAATTTATGGGATATGCATGCACCGGATGGCTCACTGACCATACAACGGTTGATCCATCAAGCGGAGCTAGGTGGCGGTTTTGTCCGCTACCCCTGGGCCCGCCCCTCGACGCACCAGATGGAAGCCAAGCTCGCTTATGTGTTGATACTCAAACGCTGGGGCTGGATGGTAGGCACCGGCATTTACCTCGACGATGTCAACGCCGCACTGGCGCAAATCGATCAACAGGCCTCCGCCAATATCCAGCACACCTTGCTATGGATCGGATCGATCGGCGCCCTCGGTATGCTGGCGATCGGGATCTGCGGACTGGCTCTGAACATCACCGACCACCGGAACTCCGACGCCAAATTGAAATTGCTCGCGCTGCAAGTTGTCGCATCGCAAGAAGCCGAACGAGGACGGCTATCGCGCGAATTGCACGATGGCATCAGTCAAATGCTCGTATCGACCAAATTATTGCTCGAATCCGTACCGAGCCGTCTGGAAACCAGCGATCCCGCGCGGCAGACCATTGCCATGCCGATCGATAAAGCACTGGGACAAATCAACCGCACTTTGGGTGAAATTCGCCGTATCTCACACGATCTGCGCCCCACCATGCTCGACGATTTCGGCTTGGCCGTGGCCTTGGTGCAATTGGGCCGCGAATTTGTCGAGAGCGGCTCTATGTCGGCGGGAAATGTCACGGTCGACACCTCGGCCGCCGAGGACTTACACCTGCCGGAGGCGATCAATACGGCACTGTTCCGCATCGCCCAAGAGGCACTGACCAATATTAGCCGCCATGCCACGGCGACTAGCGTCGCAATCACGCTAACAGCCTCGCCCGCGCAAGTCACGCTCAGCATTGTGGATGATGGCTGCGGTTTCGATTGCGATGCTGTTCAAGCCCATGCGCGGCGCGGTATCGGCTTGCGCAATATGCGCGAGCGCGCGGAGTCCCTGGGCGGGCGCATAACAATGACATCCCGCCCGGGACGTACAGAGCTGATTGCCCTCATTCCCTTTCATGCTACGCGGCCCACCACCGAGATCGATCTATGACCAGCGCTCCCGCGTCCCAGCCCATCCGTCTGTTATTGGTCGACGACCATCCCCTGGTGCGCGACGGCTTGCGCATGAGCCTCGATGCGATCGCGGGATTCCAAGTCGTGGGCGAGGCCGACAATGCACAGGATGCACTGGCGCTCACCGAGCATTGCAGCCCCCATCTGGTTTTAACGGATATCAGCATGAAAGGCTGTAGTGGTATCGCACTCGCTCAAGCGATCCGCCAACGCTATCCGGCCATCCGCATTCTGGTGCTATCGATGCATAACAAGCATGAATATGTGGCTCAGGCGGTGGCGGCCGGCGCTCATGGCTATGTACTCAAAGACTCGCCTGCCACGCGAATCGTTGAAGCCATTTACGCCATTACCGCCGGAGACACATTTTTTGACCCTGTACTGACCGCGCAAAAACCGATAGCAGGCCTGACCGAAAAACTCACCCCGCGTGAACATGAAATTTTGCGTAATCTGGCCAGCGGACTATCCAACAAGCAAATTGCCTCGCTGCATAATTTATCGGTACGCACGGTCGAAACCCATCGTCTTTCGATCAAACGCAAGCTTGAAATCGAGGGGCAAGCGGAATTGATTAAATTTGCAGTCGAATTTTTTGGCATGATTTGACCCCAAATTAACTCAAATTCCCGCCCAAGCCGTCCTGTCGTGTAAACTCCGGTATTCGACAGATTCTGGCAATCTGTCCCAACGCATCGCTTGCTGGAGGGGTGCTGTAGCAGCTCCTTGTCTGAGTAGGCATGGTTTGAGCACTGCGGCCCATGACCCGTCAGGGTCCTCCACATATCATGGCGGGAAACGGAGCACGCATGTCAATTTCGGAAGTCAAACGCCGCCGCACCTTTGCGGTGATTTCGCACCCTGATGCGGGTAAAACCACGCTCACCGAAAAACTCTTACTGTTTTCGGGTGCAATTCATATTGCTGGCACAGTGAAAGGTCGCAAAAGCAATCGCTATGCAACCTCCGACTGGATGGAGATCGAAAAACAACGTGGGATTTCGGTCGCCAGCTCGGTCATGCAATTTGAATATGGTGATGCCGTCATCAATTTGCTCGACACACCGGGCCACCAGGATTTCTCTGAAGACACCTATCGCGTACTGACGGCCGTGGACGCCGCCGTGATGGTGATCGACGGCGCCAACGGGATCGAATCGCAAACCCTGAAATTGCTGGAAGTTTGCCGCAGCCGCAATACGCCAGTGCTGACATTTATTAATAAGCTCGACCGTGATGTACGCGAACCGCTCGATTTATTAAACGAAGTCGAAGAACATCTGGGTGTGGCAGCCATTCCTTTTTCCTGGCCGATAGGCACGGGAAAGAATTTCAAAGGCGTCTACGATATCGCGCATAACCAGGTGCGGATCTTCCGCGCCGGCGACAGTACCATGGGCGGCGAAGTCGAAACCCTATACGGGCTGGAAGACGACGAAGCCTACCGACGCTTCGGTGACGTCTGGACTCGCGCCAAGGAAGAAATCGAGCTGGTCACCGGCGCCTCGCCGGCATTTAGCCGCGATGCGTTCTTGGCGGGCACTCAGTCGCCGGTCTTGTTTGGCTCGGCCATCAATAACTTTGGCGTCAAGGAAATTCTCGACGCCCTGATCGAGCTCGCGCCGCCTCCGACTCCACGAATGACTACGGTACGGGCCGTCGACCCGGAAGAACCCGCGTTTACCGGCATGGTGTTCAAGGTGCAAGCGAATATGGATCGCGCGCACCGCGACCGGGTCGCGTTTATTCGCGTCTGTTCGGGGCATTTCGAGCGTGGCATGGCCTTGCAAGTCACGCGTTCAGGTCAAAAAATGCGCGCCAACAATGTCGTCACCTTCCTTTCACAACGACGCGAAACCGTCACCGAAGCCTACCCCGGCGATATTATCGGCATCCCGAATCACGGCAACCTCTGCTTGGGCGACACCCTGACCGAAGGCGAGCCGCTGCAATTTATCGGCCTGCCCTTCTTCGCTCCGGAAATTTTCCAGAACGTCGAAGTCACCGACCCAATGCGCCAGAAACAACTTGGCGAAGCGCTCAAGCAATTGGGCGAAGAAGGGGCCATCCAAGTATTCAAACCGGTGGGTGGCGGGATGATGTTGTTGGGCGCGGTGGGCCAGTTGCAGTTTGAAGTCGTCGCGCACCGGCTTGCGGCCGAATACAAGGTTGAAGTGCGTATGTCGCCGTCGCGCTACCGCATCTCGCGCTGGGTCACGGCCAAGGATCCGGCCGCGATGAAGCGCTTTATCGACTTCAACACCTCCCGCATCGCCACCGACGCATCGGATGCCATTACCATGCTCGCGGTCCATAACGGCGAAGTGGCCGCCGCTCAAGAAGCCTGGCCTGATATCACCTTCCACGAGCTGCGTGAACATGCCGGGTCGCCGTTTAGCAAACTCAATTAAACTCGGCATGCGGCGCGCCGGACCACGGCCGCCGCTTAACCGGTTCGGTTAAGGTTAGGACCAGCGAAACGGAGGACGCGGTGAGCTCGATACGCAAAGTCGACCTGATGCGCGCGCGCGGCGGCGAAGAAGCAAAAGTCACCTACATTGAGCTTTTCTTCGATCTGATTTACGCGTTTGCCGTGACGCAGCTGTCACACAAGCTGGTACACGATCTGTCCGTCATCGGGGCGCTCGAAACGCTGGTGCTGTGGTTTGCAGTGTGGCTAGGCTGGCAATACACCTGCTGGGTCACCAATTGGTTCGACCCGGATCGTATCGAGATCCGCCTGCTGTTGCTTGCCATCATGTTGACCGGCATGGTCATGGCGGCCAGTTTGCCCTATGCCTACGGCGGGCGCGGGATGATTTTCGCGCTCAGTTATGTCGGCATCCAGGTCGGACGCAGCGTGATTGTCTTACTCCTCCTTGGACGCAAACACGCTTTGACCGCAAATTTCCGGCGGATTTGCGGCTGGTTGGTGATATCGGGTGTCTGGTGGATCGCCGGCGGCATGAATAGCGGCATGTTGCGGTTCACGCTATGGACGGTCGCCGTGCTATGCGAATACCTGTCGCCGATGATGGGTTTTGCCTTGCCTATGTTAGGTCGCTCCCGCTCCAAGGACTGGCGCTCAGCCGCGGGTGGTCATATCGCCGAGCGCTGTCAGGCTTTCGTGATCCTGGCGCTAGGCGAGTCGGTGCTGGTCACTGGCGCCACACTCAGCGATACCGTCGGCTGGAGCGCCCCGACCGTAATCAGCTTCCTCACCTGCTTTGCCGGGAGCTGCGCGATGTGGTGGGTCTACTTCGACAGCGGCAGCCAAGCGGGTAATCGGGCGATCGCCCATTCTGATGAACCCGGCATGATGGCGGCGTATTTTCACTACGTGCATGCGATCTTGATCGCCGGCATCGTGGCGTGTGCCGCAGCCGACGATATCGTGATCGAACACCCGGATCACGCGATCAGTCTGACGACAGCGTTGCTCTTACTCGGTGGGCCGTTCATTTATTTGCTGGGAAATGCGCTATACAAGCGCGTGATCTATGGCTGGATACCTTTATCGCACTTGATTGGCATCGGATTCCTGATCCTGATCGCGTCATTTGCTTTCAAAACCGACTTGCTGATGGTCGGCGGGCTAACCACGCTGACGATGATTGTCGTCGCCGCGTGGGAAAGCATTTCGCGGCGGAAACCCGACAATTAGCCCTGGCCCGTCACTCGTTACGCGGATAAACACGGCATAGACACGGCAGCCGCCGATGATTGCGCTCATCCGCAATGAATTCGTTGCCGAGCGCCAACACATGGGACAACGATGCCGTTTTCTTGTGTGACATACGTAAATACCCGCTGCGGCGAACCAAATCCTGATACCGCGAGCCTAAGTAGATAGTTCAACAGACAAAACCGCCTCAATTTATTGTCGGCTGTCGAATAAAGGGCCAAAACCAGCTACGCAATTTTAAATTGATTTTAGAATTCGTAAGGTTTTTGTAATATTATGTATTTGCTTATCTAGTCGACGCCCCACATATCAAGCATGTCAATGCTTATCCGACTCATGCCGAGTGTGTATTTGCGGCCTGGTCCGCGTGAACGATGATTGGGTTCCTCGCGCAACCCATCACTGGATGGAGAAAGATCATGAATCCACGCTTTCGATGGCGCCGTTAATGCACTAAGGATACGTCTTGCCCGAAGCCTTTGGCGCGGGCTAGTCATTATTTTATGCAAGGTAATTGGCAAAAACTTACTTTTAGCAGTACTAGCAATCGGCCCATGCGATTGAGCGATCTGGAAATTTATTGCACTTATGGAGGCTGCGTCCTCTGGATTTGACGCAATACCAGTTCCTTTCCGATTGTCGTTCACGGAGGCACCCAACATGACTATCACCAAACGTTTAATTATGACCTTGGCCGTCGCTTTATTGGCGCTGGTTTTTGTCGGTAGTTATGGCCTATGGCAGCTTTCACGCTCGCAACAACGCTTCGACTTTATCCAGACCAATGTCACGCCCAGCATTGCCGAGTTGGTCGCGGCCAACAATGATTTGTCGGATATGCGGCGGCTTTCTTATCGACACTTAGTGGTCGACGCCGGTATGAAAGCCGATGTGGAAAAATCGATTTCGGATTCGGAAAAGGGCTTTGAGCAGCATCTGAACAGCTATGAGCGCAACGATATCGCCGACGACGTCGATCGCAAATTGCTGGCAGCCGACAGGACCGCGCTGCAAGCGTATCAAGCCGCGCGCACGGACTTCGTCGAAAAATCCCGCACGGGCCCCATGGAACTGGCACGCGCCATTCTGTTGCCCGGCGGTGCAGTCGATACTGCATCGAAAGGCTTGACCACCGCGCTTAATGCGCATATCGCTCACAACGTCAAACTGCAAAGTGATTTGGAGCTATCCAATACGAGCTCATACAACCAAGCATTCTGGCTGCTGCTCGGCATTATGGTCGCGGTACTGGCATTGGCCAGCTCACTGGCCGCGCATTTGTACCGCATCATCAGCCAAGGCTTGCATGGCATTCAAGGCACTTTGGAGCGCGTCAACGAATCGTTGGATTTGACGCTGCAGGCGCCGATTGTGCGGATGGACGAAATTGGCCGCACCTCGCTGGCTTTCAATAATTTAATGCAGCGGGTCGGTGAAGTGATAGGCGAAGTCAGGCTGTCCAGCGACTCGGTCAGCGTCGCCTCCAAGCAAATTGCCGCGGGTAATGTCGATTTATCGTCGCGCACCGAAGAACAGGCAGCCTCGCTGGAAGAAACCGCCGCAAGCATGGAGGAATTGACGAGCACCGTCAAACAAAATACCGACAGTGCCCGGCAAGCCAGCACGCTTGCCATCGATGCCTCGGCAATCGCCGACAAGGGGCATGGCGTGGTCGAAATGATGGTCGGCACCATGAGCGAAATTTCGGCTAGTTCCAGCAAAATTGCCGAAATAACCTCCCTGATCGAGGGCATCGCGTTCCAAACCAATATCCTGGCGCTCAACGCCGCCGTCGAAGCGGCCCGGGCCGGTGAGCAAGGCCGTGGCTTTGCCGTAGTCGCATCCGAAGTGCGCAGCCTCGCGCAGCGCTCCTCGTCTGCCGCCAAGGAGATTAAGGAACTGATCGAAAGCTCGGTCAGCACGATAAAACACGGCTCCAGCCAGGCCGAACAGGTCGGCAAGACCACGGCCGAAGTGCAGTTAGCCGTCAAGCGTGTCTCCGACATAATCGGCGAAATTGCCTCGGCCTCGGAAGAGCAAGGCCGCGGCATCGAACAGGTGAACCAGGCCGTCTCTCAAATGGATAGTGTCACCCAACAAAATGCGGCGCTAGTCGAGGAAGCCGCAGCAGCCGCGCAATCGCTGGAAACGCAAGCGATGAAGATGAATGAGATGGTCTCGGTATTTACTGTGACACGCGCCGGCGCCGCGAATGATGCACGTGGCGCGGCGACCAAGCACGCCGAACCGGCACGTCATGCGCCGCCGGTCGCAGCAGTGCAACGCAAACCAGCGCCTAGAGCTTACGCCAGCGCAATACGACGCGCCGACGCGGCAGTGGCAACGGCTAAAGCCGCCAAAGCCGATGCAGCGGGCGATTGGCAAACATTCTAAGCGTTTGGGCCGAACGGCACACTCGATAAGCATCGGGTGTGCACTTGAAAATCGGGTATCGGCCGGCGCACCGAGTTAGCGTTTAGAAAATCGAGCGCTCCGTCAGCGTTGTAAACAGTTCCAGCGCCTGCGTACCCGCCACCGAATTACCGTTGGCATCCAATCCCGGCGACCAGACGCAGATACCGAGCTCCCCCGGCAACAGCGCCACAATCCCGCCACCAACGCCGCTTTTGGCCGGCAAGCCGACGCGATAGACAAAATCGCCTGCCGCATCGTAAGTGCCGCAGGTTAGCATCAGCGCACTGAGACGCTTGGCGGAAGTCGCCTCGAAAATGCGCTCTCCAGTCCAGGGTACGACACCGCCGTTTGCCAGAAAAATGACTGCCTTGGCTAAATCCACGCAGCTCATTTCGATCGCGCATTGCCGGCAATAAGCGTCGATCACCAGTTCAACAGGATTATGAAAATTACCGAAGCTTTTCATAAAATGGGCCATCGCCAGATTGCGATCGGCATGCTCCCGCTCCGACTGCGCAACGCGACGGCTATAGTCGATGGCCAGGTTGTCGCTCAAGCGTCGGATAAACTGGATCAGCGCGGTTTCGGCTTGAACGAAACGCTCGCACAGGATATCGGTGACGACCAATGCGCCCGCATTGATAAACGGGTTGCGCGGCACGCCGCTTTCGTATTCGAGCTGCACTAGGGAATTAAACGCATTCCCGGAAGGCTCACGGCCGACCCGCTCCCACAAATGGTCTTTCAGCAGCTGGAAGGCCAGCGTACAGGCAAATAATTTAGAAATACTTTGTATCGAGAAGCACTCGTCCGCGTCGCCTACCTTATAAACTTCTCCCGACATTCTGACTACCGCCATGCCGAATTTATTCTTTGATATTTTCTGCAGCTCAGGGATGTAGTCGGCGACCCGCCCCTGGCTCATCAGGGGTATGACTTCTTTCTGGATGATATTTAATATGTGTTGGTAGGGCATGGTCGTATCAAAGGCTGCGGCTCACATTGAGTGGTCGGCCCCAATTATAGCCACGCTTGTCGGCGAGGCATAGGCACCGCTCCTGACGCTTACACGCTCTCCTGTCTATCTAGCGCCCTGTCGCGCAAATTTGTTCGTTATAAAACAATTTACCGGACAGGACCCTAGCGTTCTTACTCCTGAGGCTGCTATTTCGCACCCAACGACATATTTCATGAGCGGTGCGCGCTCACTCCATCGACGCCCTAGATTCCTTTCCCATCACAACGCTGATTTGATATTTCACGTAACGGCTCAGACCGTGCCAAGTCAGGCGTGACATCCAGATACATAGCCACAAGCCCAGTGCCCCGACGATCATAAAACCGATACCAAACAGCAGCACCGTCATAATCATCGACCAACCGGTGCCAATGCCGACATGAATGTGGTCGTCGCCGTCGTTGATCGAGATCTGGTTGGAGTCGATACTGACCGCATCCTGGCCATCGGTGGCGGCTAGATGCGCAAGACCGTGCTTGGCATCCTGATCGATCACCACATCGCCCTCATTCGAATGAACGTGCCAATGGGTGTCCCCCGCATTCTTACCGGCGACATAACCAAAATTCTCGCCATCGGAATTCTCGATATTGATCACCTTGACATCCTTGCTGGCTATCGAGACGCCACCCCCTGCTTGATCCGAGAACATTGCCTCGGTTTTCGGATCATCCGTATCGATACTAACTTTGCCTTTGTCGGATTCAAGCGTCACGGGCGTGCCGCTGGTCAGCACCAGATTCGCCTCTTCGCCATCGTCCAACTTGAAAACAAAGCGATCATTCACTATTTGCACGGCCTCAACCCCGTGCACATCATGTTGCCGCATGCCATCGTTCAAGCGAGCCAGGTTCGGATGGCCGTGTAGTGAAATCGCGCCAAAATGCGGACCATGAAAATGCGGCCAATTGAACAGTTTGTTGCCACCCGCGCCTATCACCATCACCACGCCGGCAATCATCAAACCCACCGACACCATGTAACCCACGGTCAGCAGCAGCAAATACAACATAAACGGGAAGAACAATAGAAAGTTGATCAAACCCAAGCCGGCCATCGACACCACCACGCGCATCAGATTACTGATCGACCGGTTGCTCTCCCACTCGCGATAACACGCTTGGGCCTTGAGCTCACGCGCCAATTTGGCCGGATCGCCCAGCGCTGCAATCACTTCGGCTTCGTTGCGTCCAGCGGCCACCGCATCGCCTATGTATTCGCAATAATCGGCGACAATCTCGTCGACTTCTTTTTTGGGCAAATTCACCAACCCCTGACGCAGTGCTTGTATGAAATGCTCTTGTTTCATTCTGTTTCTCCAAACTGCGTTTTTGCTTTTATCGATGTCAGAACTCGGCTTACCTCACTGACAAACTCGTTCCACTCCGTCTGCATTTCGGCAAGGCTCGCCCGGCCTTGCGCCGTCAGCGAATAATATTTTCGCGAGGGGCCGGATGCCGACTCGACTAAATACGTCGACACCCATGACTCGGCCTGCAAACGGCGCATCAGCGGGTAAATGGTCCCTTCGCTGATATCCATCGTCTTCGATAAGGTGGAGACCAACTCGTATGCGTAGCTGTCGCCGCTGGCCAGAACCGCCAGCACACACATATCGAGCGTTCCTTTTTTTAACTGCGTTTTCATAAATTCCTCGTGCGCTTTATCGATTGATTAGTTCATTGCACGGTACATTGCAATGCACGACTAGCGCATCAACTCAACCCATCTGTTGTTCACGAATGAACAATAGCAGCGACTAACGTGTATTGCAAGGTATCTTTTATAACCACCCACCAGAGGGTCGAACGCCTTATGCGCCGGGGGGGCGCTTGACTGGCGGCTAGCAACCCCAAACGCAGTCGGGAAAGCGGCACAGGCAATAAGACCACTTTAATACCATGACATTGCCACAGACCCATTCAACTGGTATTAAGGGTAAATCCCGGTCCGAAGAAACACTAAAAGGACTTCATACAATCACCATAAATCATTGTTTTTATTGATTTATTAAGCTTAATCTGGACACCATACCAAAACAATTTTATGGTCTTATTTTGGTAATATAATGGTCCTAACAGCAAGACCAAAACCGGAGACTTGATGGACAACCGTTGGCAATCGCTCAAACCCGATGCGACAAAAGACACCCCGCTCTACCTGCAACTGGCGCGCAATCTGACCTCTGCGATCCACGGCGGCATGTGGCTGGCAGGTGAAGCTCTGCCGTCTGAACGGGTACTGTCGGAAGCTTTGGGCGTATCGCGGGTGACCGCGCGCACGGCGATTGGCTTATTGGTCGAACAAGGCCTGATTCGGCGCTCCCAGGGTGCAGGTAGTTTTATTACGCCGCGCCTCGAAGACCCCTTGTCGCGTCTGGCCGGTTTTAGCGAGACCCAGCGGCGCCGGGGTTTTACGCCAGACTCCCGCTGGCTATCGCGCCAGACCGTCCAGGCAAATCGCGAAGAAGTCATGCAGCTGGGCTTGTCGCCTGCAGCTGCCGTGGTCAGATTATGCCGCTTGCGTCTGGTCGACGGCACGGTGATGGCGGTCGAAAACTCGACCTTGCCGGCGGAACTGATTCCCCATCCAGAAGAAATTGGCGAATCGCTGTATAGCTATCTGGAACAACATGGTTTAACCCTGGTGCGAGCACTGCAGCATTTCCGCGCGGTCAATGCCAGCGACGAAATTGCCCAGCAAATGGGTATAGAACCCCATACCGCGTTGCTACTGGTAACGCGCATCGCCTATACGGCGGACCAACGCGCCATCGAGCTGACAGACACCTACTGTCGGAACGATTTCTACGACTTCGTTGCAGAGCTCCGTAAATAAATGCGCCACTCCCTCAACGGCAACATCCTGACGACCGAAGGCTGGATATACGGCCGGCTTCAGACCGACCACGGCCGCATCACCCATATCATCGGCGACTCCGTCGATCCGACGCAAAATGACGCGCCCTATATATTGCCCGGTTTTATCGACTTGCATGTGCATGGCGGCGGCGGCGCCGATGTCATGGATGGCGGCAACTCGGTCGAAACCATGACACGGCTGCATGCCCGTTACGGCACGACCAGCCTGCTGGCCACCACCATGACGGCCCCGCATGAGGAACTGGTCGAGGTTCTGAGCGGGCTTGGGCGAGCCGCGCAAAGCCGTGCTTGCGGCGGTGCGCGGATGCTGGGCGTGCATCTCGAAGGGCCGTATATCAATCCACATAAGCTCGGCGCGCAACCGGACGCAACCACGGTGGCGATACTCGAGGAGGTACTGGAATATTTGGCGCTGGCGCCGATTCGCGTCGTCACCTTGGCGCCGGAAATGTATGGTCATGTGGAAATCATCCAGGCACTTGCCGCGCGCAATATTCGAGTTCAGCTCGGTCATACGCTAGGCTCTTACGACGATGCCGTTAATGCCATGAAACACGGCGCATGCGGCTTCACGCATTTATTCAATGCCATGTCGCCCTTGCATCATCGCGATCCCGGCATGGTGGGCGCAGCACTCGCGCATGCCGCCTACGCCGAGATCATTCCCGATTTGAAGCACGTGCATCCCGGCGCCATTCGCGCCGCCATGCGGGCTATCCCCCGGCTTTACGTCGTGACCGACAGCACGGCTGCAGCCGGCATGCCGGATGGCGAATACCATCTGGGCAGCCAAAAAGTCACCAAATGCCTGGGCGGCGTACGTCTGGCCGACGGCACGCTGGCCGGCAGCACCTTGACGATGGATCAGGCGCTGCGCAATCTGGTTTCGTTGGGACTGCCAATCTCCGATGTCTCGAACCGGCTGTCGCGTTTCGCCGCCGATTATCTTGGCATCTATGATCGCGGCCGCATTGCGCGCGATGCCTGGGCCGATATCGTTGTGTTCGATCGCGAACTGCAACTGACAGAAACTTATATCGAAGGAGAATCGCTTGTCGAATATGCTTAATGAGGCCCTATCGTCGCCGGACGTAGTCGCCGCTCAACTCGCCGATAACGGGCAACTGGCGGCGCTTGCGGGAAAATTGGCGCGCCGCCGTCCTCACGTTGCCTTGACGGTCGCGCGCGGCAGTTCGGATCATGCCGCCAGCTATTTTGCGAGCCTGGCGATGAGCCGCCTGGGCGTGCCGGTGGCGTCCTTGCCGATGTCGATCGCAACCTTGCAACAAGCCCGTTTGCAGGTCGACGGCGAATTGGCGCTGGCCTTCTCGCAATCGGGCCGCAGCCCGGACCTGGTCGGTACCATGACCGCTCTACGCGCCGCCGGTGCATTGACGGTTTCCCTGGTGAATGCGCCCGACTCGCCGCTTGCGGCGGCCTGCGAATGGAACTTCCCTTTGCACGCGGGTCCCGAACTCAGTGTCGCCGCGACCAAAAGCTATATCGCAATGCTGTCCTTATCGGCTCAATTGGTCGCGCTCTGGCAGGGGGACGACGGCTTGTCGCACGCGCTCAATCAATTACCCCAAGCATTGCACCTGGCCGGCCGGCTCGATTGGTCGCCCGCCATTGAGCAACTACGCGATGTGAAACGCATGCTGGTGATTGGGCGTGGCGCCGGTCTCGCCATCGCACAGGAGGCGGCGCTCAAACTCAAGGAAACTTCGGGTATCCAGGCCGAAGCTTTTTCCAGCGCTGAGGTCCGACATGGCCCAATGGAGCTGATTGACCGAGATTACCCCTTGCTCGTGTTCGCTCCGCGCGGCCCCGAACAAGCGGGCCTGATTCAATTCGCCAGCGATATGAAAGACCGCGGCGCACGCGTCCTGCTTGCCGCACCGGCCGATGTCGAGCAAGCCACCTTGCCGCTGACCTGCACCGCCGACCCGGCCTTGGATCCGATTGCCGCCATCCTGACTTTCTATGTGATGGCCGCTTGTCTGGCCGTGGCTCGCGGGCGTAATCCCGATACACCGCGCCATCTGAGCAAGATTACCGAAACGCACTAAGTCTATAGCGAGTCTTGAATGTTGTATCACGACTCTTTTGCTTCTTTATTACCTGTTTATTGGCCTTGCATGTTCCCCGCATGGGTCTTGACAAGCAGCGCTGGAGCCCTTGAATGACTAGTTTAAGCACCGACCTTGTTCTGCTGGCGCCACTTACCGGCCCGATGGTGCCGCTCGCCGCGATACCCGACCCGGTTTTTTCGAGCGCTATGTTCGGCGATGGAATCGGCATAGATCCCCTTGAAGGCAAGTTGATCGCGCCTTGCGACGGCACTATCAGCCATTTGGCGCGCACCGCGCATGCGGTCACGCTCACCAGCCCGCACGGCGCACAAATTCTGCTGCATATCGGTATCGATACAGTCGACTTGAAGGGACAGGGCTTTACGACCAAGGTCCAAGAAGGCGATCAGGTCCGCGCTGGCGATGTCTTGATTGAGTTCGATCTCGATTATGTCGCGACGCATGCACGCAGTCTGGTTTCCGTGATTGCGATCGCCAATGGCGACGCCTTCACCATTATCGAGCGCGCGGGCACAGGCACGCTGACGGCCGGACTCAGCCCACTGCTCACCTTGCGCGCCACCAAGGCGGCGGCTTCGCCCGTCGAAATCGCGCCCCTGGTCACGGCGAGTTATCGCGCATCGGTCACGCTAGCCCATTCGGGCGGCTTACATGCAAGGCCCGCGGCGCGCGCACGCGAAGCGATACGCGGTTTGAATGCTCAAGTTGAGGTGCACTACAAAGGACGCAGCGCCGCGATCAATAGTGTGGTCGGTTTGCTCGGCCTTGGTGCGGGCGAAGGCGCTTCGGTCGATGTCGTGGCGTCCGGCGACGATGGACGCGCGGCACTCGACGCGGTGGTTTTGGAGTTGGAGCGCGCAGCCCCCGGCGAAATCGAGGCGACCGCAGCTCACGGCGCCACCCGCCCCGCAGCGCCGCTTCCCGCAATGGCTCCCGCAGCGCTCGAAGCGAATACCCTCGTAGGTGTCTGTGCCGGCCCCGGCATTGGCGTGGGCAAACTCGTCCATTGGCATAGTGACGATATCATTCCGCTCGAACGGGCAAGCGGCACACCCACTGATGAAAATGATTTACTTGACCTGGCCTTGGCACGCGTCGATGCCGATTTGCATCGCACGGTCGATGCCGCCACGCAGCGCGGCGCTACCGGCGAAGTCGGGATTTTTACCGTGCATAGGCTCATGCTGGAAGATACCGTGCTGCTCGATGCGGCTCGCGACTTGATCGGCCGCGGAAAAAGCGCCGGCTATGCCTGGCGCGAAAGCATACGCGCCCAGGTCGCGGTGCTTGCTGGTGTTGGCGATGCATTGTTGGCTGAACGCACCAGCGATTTACGCGACCTGGAAAAACGTGTCTTACGTGCGTTGGCACAGGTATCGGAACAGGCATCGGGAAATTCAAGCAGCAGTACTAACAAACGCGCACTTCCCGAAGAAGCGGTACTCGCCGCCGACGAATTCACGCCGTCGGATTTCACCGAACTCGATCACAGTCGCGTCAAGGCATTGCTGATGGCTCGAGGCGGCGCCACCTCGCATGCGGCCATCATCGCCCGCCAATTGGGGATTCCCACCTTGGTTGCGGTCGGCGAGGCCTTGCTAAAAATTCCCGAAGGTCGCGAAGTCATTGTCGATGCGAGCAACAGCAAGCTGGCTTTTTCGCCGAATGCCGAGGCGCTCGAAGCGGCACGTGCCGAGCGACGCCGGCTTGACGCGTTACGCGCTTTTAATCGGCAAACCTCGCAATTGGCGGCCACCACCCTGGATGGGCGCACCATTGAGGTCGCGGCAAATATAGCCAATTTGGCCGATGCCGGCACGGCGGTTGAAAACGGCGCCGATGCAGTGGGTCTGCTGCGCACCGAACTGCTGTTTATTCATCGCCCGCTGGCGCCCACTGTCGCGGAACATACGCAGAGCTACCAGGGCATTGTCGATGTACTGGCCGGGCGCACGGCAATTATCCGCACCCTTGATGTCGGCGGTGACAAGGAAGTCGATTACATTTCCCTGCCGCCAGAGCCCAATCCCGCACTCGGCTTACGCGGCATCCGACTGGCCCGGATTCACCCCGAACTGCTGGACGATCAATTGCGCGGCATGCTGGCCGTCAAGCCGTTTGGCCGGGTCCGCGTGTTATTGCCGATGGTGACCGATGTCGGCGAACTGATTCGCTTGCGCGCTCGTATTGATCAAATGGCGCGCGAAGTCGGGCGCGTCTCGACCATCGAAGTCGGGGTCATGATAGAAGTCCCATCGGCAGCTTTGCTGGCCGATCAATTGGCGCAACACGCGGACTTCCTGTCTATCGGCACCAATGACCTGACGCAATACACCCTCGCGATCGACCGCTGTCAGCCTGAGTTGGCAGCGCTCGCCGACGGCCTCCATCCCGCCGTCCTTCGGCTGATTGCGATGACCGCGGCCGGCGCCGAAAAGCACGGCAAATGGCTGGGCGTATGCGGCGCATTAGCAGGAGACCCCCTGGCAGTACCGCTGCTGGTTGGGCTCGGCGTCACCGAACTTTCAGTGGACCCGGTATCGGTGCCTGGTATCAAGGCCCGGGTCCGCAATCTAGATTATCAACTGTGTCGGCAACGCGCCCAGGACATCCTGGCGCTGGAATCGGCGCAGGCGGTAAGAGCAGCAAGCCGCGAAACCTGGCCGTTGGATTGAGTCTCTTAACGACAGCAATCGCAATCAAACTAAAGAAAAAAACCCAATGACGAGCATGGGACCGGAGTAAGTACTAAAGCGCCAACTCTGGTCAACACAGGAGGTTTTCATGGACGTGAATCCATTTGCAAAAATGCAGCACCTAGGCAGAGCATTGATGCTGCCGATCGCGGTGCTACCCGTAGCAGGTCTTTTGTTACGACTCGGTCAGCCCGACGTGTTGAACATCAAAATGGTAGCCAATGCCGGCGACGCCATTTTTTCGAATCTGGCTTTGCTGTTTGCAATCGGTGTGGCGGTAGGTTTTGCAAAAGATAATAACGGTGTTGCGGCACTGGCAGGTGCAATCGGTTATTTGGTCGAAATTGCCGTGATGAAAACCATCGACGACAAGCTCAATATGGGCGTGCTGTCGGGGATTATCGCCGGGATGGTGGCGGGTTACCTGTACAACCGCTACAAAGATATCAAGCTGCCCGACTACCTCGCTTTCTTCGGAGGTAAGCGCTTTGTGCCGATTGTCACCGGCGTGGCCTGTTTATTCATCGGCATCATACTCGGCTATGGTTGGCAGCCGATTCAGGGCGCCATCGACGTCGCGGGTAACTGGCTGACGACGGCCGGCGCGCTCGGAGTGTTTGTGTTTGGCGTACTTAACCGCTTGCTGCTGGTCACCGGTCTGCATCACATCATTAACTCCCTTGCATGGTTTGTGTTCGGCACATATACGCCCGCTGGCGGCGTTGCTGTGACGGGCGATTTGCATCGCTTCTTCGCAGGCGACCCGACCGCGGGCGGCTTTATGACGGGCTTCTTCCCGATCATGATGTTCGGTCTGCCGGCGGCCTGTCTGGCGATGTATCACGAAGCGCCGAAGGAACGTCGCGCGATGGTCGGCGGCCTGCTGTTTTCGATGGCGCTGACGTCCTTCCTGACCGGCGTGACCGAACCTATCGAATTCGCTTTTATGTTTCTGGCGCCGGCACTGTATGCGATACACGCCGTGCTGACTGGCTTGTCGCTTGCGATCTGTCAGGCATTGGGCATACACCTGGGCTTTACCTTCTCGGCCGGCGCCATCGACTATGTTTTGTCGTATGGTCTGTCGACCAAAGGCTGGTTGGCTTTGCCCATCGGGGTCGCGTATGCGCTGGTGTATTACGGCCTGTTCCGCTTCTTTATCCGTAAATTCAATATGGCAACGCCGGGTCGCGAGCCGCTGACGAGCGATGATGAAGCCCAGGAATCGCAAGGCACAGCAGGTGCATTGCCGGCCTTTGCATCGAACGCACAGAAGCAACCGCGCGCCCAGAGCTACATTGCTGCATTGGGCGGCACGGGCAATCTGAGCATGGTCGACGCCTGCACGACGCGCCTGCGTCTTTCGGTGGTCAATATGGCGCAGGTTTCCGAAAGTGCATTGAAGACGGCAGGAGCATTAGGTGTCATCAAACAAGGCGCGACCACACTGCAGGTGATTATTGGCCCGCAAGCCGACATGATCGCCGATGAAATGCGTGCCGTGATCAACGGCACACCGATTCGCCCCGCAACGCCTCACGCGGCGCCGGTTGGCTCTGCCGGCCCACTGGACCCGAATCCGGCACGCTGGGTTGCGGTGTTTGGCGGCGCCACCAATGTGGCTGCGCTCGACGCAGTCGCCGGCACACGGCTGCGCGTCGTGGTGCGCGATCCTGCTGCCGTGGATCGCCAGCGCCTGTCGGAACTGAACGTCGCCTGGGTGTCCAATGACACATTCCACATCACCTGCGGCGATGCTGCGCCGCGCTACGCGCAAGTGATCTCCGACACCCTGTCGGAGATCGGCGGTGGAGCGCTGCCGGCCTGATAAAAGGCCAGCGTAAGCGCAGTCTGATGTAAGGCGGGGACCATCCAACGATGGCCCCCGTTTTTATTGCCGGAGCGATTTATCTTACGGCTGCGATTTCAACCTAGCCGGTACTAGAGCTGTCCGATACCGCTCAAGCCAATCAGCGCGCCGCCGGCCAACACCCAGAGTGGATGGATTCTGGTTTTGAAAATCAGCAGCGCGCCTACGGCAGTAATCACGGCCAGGCTCCAGCCATGATCGGAGGCGCGCGTAATCAGCCAGGCACTCGCGCTGACCAGCCCCACCGTCATGGGCACGAGCCCTGCCTGCACGATGCGCCGCCACGGCGCATCCTTAAAACGCCGCCAAGCATGCAAAGTCAGGCCGGTCAAAATCGACGAAGGGCCGAATTTTGCCAAGGTCGTGACAAGCACGCCAGGCCAGCCTGCCACGCGCCAGCCAATCAGTGTCACAATCATCATATTCGGGCCGGGCGCGGCTTGAGCCAAGGCAAACATGGCGCTGAAATCCTGAGCGGTCATCCAGTGGTGCAGATCGACTACCTGACGTTGCATCTCCGGCAAAATCGTATTGCCACCGCCGAAAGCCAACAAGGAAAGTTCGGAGAATATCGCGGCAAGTGAAAGCAACACGGCAATCATGACATCCACCTCCAAGTGACAAGAATGCTCAACGGGACCAGCACCAGCATGGTCGGCAACAAGGGCAGACGCAGCACGGCAATCGCCGCGAAGAACAGTACCGCGATCGCGATCGCCAGCGGTTTACGGCGTATCGGCACAGCCATTTTCAGCGCGGTCGCAACCAGCAGGCCGGCGGCCGCTGCTGCCAGCCCGCCGAACAGATGTTGAATCGCGCTATCGTTAAAGCGCTGATAGATCATGCCTAGCCCGATCACAATGGCCGACGGCGCGGCAATCAAACCCAGAAGCGCCGCACATGCCCCGGCAATACCGCGAAACTGAAGACCGATAGCAACCGATAAATTGATGATATTGCCGCCGGGCAGGAACTGGCATAAACCCAGCAACTCGGTAAACTCGTCACTGGCAAGCCAGCGTCGTTCCTCGACAATCATCCGGCGCGCCAGCGGCAGCACCCCGCCAAAACCGATCAAACCCAGGAACAGAAAGCCCAGAAACAGCTCGCGCGTAGACGGGGAATGCAAGGGCTCGACTTTGTCGTCGACGCCCACGGCCAGGCTTATGCCGCTCCCCGAACGATGGGGTCTGGACGGTGTATTGGGTGGATTCATCACAAAGACCCCCATGATTGCAAGGCCCGGGCTCGATCGCGCCTTGCGATACGAAGACCGGCAATGCTCAGGAAATAAAGATTTCCGAGAAATCATACAGCGATGATCCTGTGTGAAGAATCGATATCTTCACAGCGATCTTGTGATTAATAATCACAAGGACAGCTAAGCTGGGGATGTGGACCCGGGCGGGTGCGACACACATAGCTGCGGCACGGCATGCCACCACGGCACGCAAAGACGCAGAAATACCAAGCGATCGCACCCTTCTAGCTATGTCCGGCAAGCTCAATACAAGAGGGCTTTATGCTTCAGCCTCGGCTTGCGCCACGGCCAGCAATTTCTTGGCGGCGTCCCAAGCTTCCGTTGCCGCGGTCTTACGTCCGCAGATTTGAGCCATCAGTGTGGCGCCATCGAGCAACATGATATATACCCGGGCCAGCTCGGTCGCCTTGCGTGCGCTGAGCAATTGCTTAAGGATATCGCGCAGGAAGGCCGTTAGCTGATTCTTTTGTGCGACCGACACCTGATGGATTTCGTTGGTTTTGTCGTTGAACTCAGACGCCGCATGCGCAAACATGCAACCGGTAAAAGACGCCGAACGGAACCATTGATCGTGCCAGCGAAACACGGCTTTAAGTTGGGCTTCGGGATCGTCGATGCCGGCCACAAATTCGCTCAAGGATTCGCTACAAACCCGGGTGCGCTCTTTCAGCACCTCAACCACCAAACAACTCTTGGAGGGAAAATGACGATACATCGTCATCTTCGCCACACCCGATTCGGCGATGATACGGTCAATTCCCACAGCGTGATAGCCGTTCTCAGAGAACAGCTCTGTCGCAGTGTCCAGTACAGCCTTACGCTTATCTTCCATCAGATGCTTCGCCTTACTTTTAATGGAGCGCCAGCCCCAACCATATTAGAAAATTTAAGCTTCTACCGCACACCTACCGGCGCCGCCCATTGTTACCGCGTAATTACCCCAGCAATTCAACACGGGATATTTATGAGACCAATACCAATTTCCCGTAGAGATCGTCGTAATAATCCTGGCACGTCGACAAGCGAAGATGGGCGCCCTTCAGGATTTCCAGCATGGCGGCCGGCGTTCTTTCGACCACCGGCATAATCACATTGGCCAACCACCCTTCGCCATGCACCACATCGATCGAGATGTGCTCATCGTAGTAATCCATTTCTTTGCCGACACCCAAACCGACGCGCCGGCAGCCGCGCGCCAGCTTTTCGTATTGCGATGGATCGAGCAATTCGGTCATCGACATCACGCCCAGCGACTTGAAATAGTGCTGCCGATTAAGACAACTGAGCATAAACAAGTTGTAACCCGCAAGCCCTTGCCAATCAAGCACCGAAGCATGATCGTCGTCGGCTTGACCGATACCCACGGTGTCCAGCAAGTGCCGGAAAAGACTGACATGACTGCGTCCTGCCTCACCCCGACCGGCCTCATCCCAGAAATTTTGCGCCAGCTCTTTACGGACTTCCTGCTGAGAGCCTAGTAGCGACAACACGATCAAATCGAAAAAGCGGATATTGAGCGCGCTATCATTCTTGAAAAACATCAAGATTTGCTCACGGCTCGCATCCCGCTCAAGGAAATCGAATATCGGATGTGACGATACCGGATGTTCAGACCAGATTCGCTTAAGCGCCGCAACCAGTTCGACGGCCGATGCCGGCTGGCCTAGGTCGGGAGTTTGCCTGGCTTCGGCCACCAGCCAAGCCTTTTCTATGCTGGTGCGCACGCTATTCAACAGGCTATTGAATTGATTCAAACAACGTATCTGACCCGGGTCGGCGACGTGAAGTTCATATAATAAAAATAGTGCCCGATGTACTTCGCGCAATGCAGCCGGCTCATGACGTTCGAATGCGGCTTGCAAGGCCAATTTTACCTTGCCGGAAAACTGCGCCGCAAATGCGTCATTCGAATCCAATAGAACATCAAGGTCAGGCGTATCTCTCAATAAAGAAACCGCATCATCGAGACTCGCGGACAAGGCTTGCAGCATAAGTGGCTTATGGGCCACGTGGTCGGTCAACTCACCAGCCAAATTACCGGCCAAACCAGCGGCCAAGTGCGCGTGCAGCGCACGGTCTACCTGTTCCGGCGTCGAAACGCTCATGAATTCCTCGCTATACAGGGGTTATTTAAAATCAGGCGCGTAGCATGCCTCTTAATTGTACCCATAACTATTCGGAGAACGAAAATTATTGGTACATTTAAAACCCAGCATAGATTCATCCCACATTTACGCAACATGCACTTAGAACAATCAGACGAAAGAATGCGTAATATTTCGATTCGGTGCCGCGTCGATTGCCAATTAGCGCAGCGAATATCAAAATAATTACTACTCATACAATACCTACGAATCTGTAAGCTTAAGTCGAGCGCCACCGAGCGAATCAGCAATGCTCAGCCCCACCTCATATTGAGGTGATATTTTTTAGATAAAACGACTTTTTATAAAATGAAATGAGTATTTAATACTCATAATTTCGCACTCTGGCGAACAACCCGCTCGAACGCCGGTCTCGAGATCACCTTCGGCGCGCGATGCAGGGAACACGCGCGCGTAAAAAACCCACCGCTAGCGCGGGCAATCCATGGCTCTGCGGCTTGCATGCCATCGCGATTAAATGCCAACCCGCCCGGGCGGGCGCCCCACTTAACTCAGTATTTATCCCACTAGGCTTGGGCCGCAGAATCGGTAATCAGCGATTGCGCCGTCTTGGCGGCAAAACACCATGGATCTTCAAGAAAGGTTTCCGCTTGCTCAGCGACCATCGGACGCGCAAACAAATACCCCTGGATCTCATCGCACCCGAGTCTTTGCAGAATGCGCAACTGCTCGATTTCCTCGACACCTTCGGCCACTACGGTCATTTCCAAGGCATGCGCCATCGAGATGATGGCCGCCACAATGATCTCGCTCTCGCCCAAATAGTCGAGTCCGGCAATAAATGAGCGATCGATCTTCAATACATCGAGCTCCAGACTTTGTAATTGAGACAAGGATGAATAACCGGTTCCAAAGTCGTCAACCAGTATTTTCACGCCCAAATCCCGGATAGCGGCGAGATCTTGGTACACCCGAGGATCCTGTCCGAGCATTGAGGACTCGGTAATTTCCAACTCGATCAAGTGCGCCGGCAACCGATAGCGTTCAAGGGCGGCAGCAACAATTGCCCTGACATCCGAATGGGCGAATTGTTGAGCCGAGACATTCACCGAGACCGGCACAATCGCGTCGAATTTGTTGCGCCATATATCCAATTGACGGCATGCCCGGTCGATCACCCAATTTCCGATGGGAATAATCAGGCCAGATTCTTCGGCCAAAGGAATAAATTCACCCGGCGACACCAAACCTCGCTCGGCGGAATTCCAACGCACCAGGGCTTCGAAGCCGAGTAACTGCCCGGTGGTCGCAGAAACTCGAGGCTGGTAATTCAGCAGCAATTCTTCGCGCGCCAAACCTTCTTCAAGGGCACGTTCCGTGGCCACCCGGAATTTGATCAAATCGTAGAGGCGTGCATCGAAAAAGCGGTATTGTCCGCGGCCGTTGGCCTTCGAGTCGTACATCGCAGCATCGGCTTCGCGCATCAAGGTGTCGGAATCGGCGCCGTCACGCGGGAACATGCTGATGCCGATCGACGCACTGAGATTGAACATGCCTCGCGACAAACTGAAAGGCTGTGAAATGGCCGCTTGCAAACGCTCCACCGCGGCACGCACCTGATCTTCGTGATCGACATGTTGCAAAATTATCACGAATTGATCGCTGGAGAGATGCGCCGCTTCATCCGCCTCACCGATTGAATCGGTCATGCGTTGCGCGGCGCTCTTTAACAATTCGTCACCGACCGCATGCCCCATCGAATCATTGATGCGCTTGAATCGATCGAAATCGATAAACAACACCGCCAGCTGACTCCCGTCAACCCGAGCTCGTTCGAGCAAATCAGGCAAGGTGTTGATCAGCCAGTTCCGGTTTCTCAGGCTCGTCAATAGGTCATGATTGGCCAGCCGCACCAGACCCTCGCGCAAATTGACTTCATCGGTGACGTCGGCGATCGCCACGGCGAATAGCTCGCCGGTACGCACGATGCGTCGACGGATCCAGCGAATTTCCTCAAGGAACGGCGTACCGCGAGGCAACTCCGAAACCGACTCGAAAAATTCGCGACGTTCGGCTTCCTGATAAATCTCCATAATATCGGCCAGGGCGCCCCCCGGCCAGAACTGCGACCACCTCAAACCCAACAAGCTCTGCCGCTGCGCCCCCATCATCGCGGCGCCCTTCGCATTGCAATCTTGCAGCTTCACATCGATCAAATTGTCATTGCGGTCATAGATGGGATAAAACATATAAAAACCATCTTTCCCACCGTCCGTGGCAATCCGGTAAGCCGTGCGACTGAGCTCTTCTCGCTCTCGACGCAACAGCGTCTGGATCACCAACGCCGTACCGATGACCGCCACCACCAATAATAAAAGGCTGACCAAGCGGGCATATTCGATTTGCTCGGAGGCAAAGCGGGCGTAATCACTCAAATAATTTTGTTCGGCGAAACCCACCACCGCAACCAGCGGCAAACCATCGAGCGCCTTCCATGCATAAACTCGGCGCTGGTGATCCGGTATCCATTGCGTATCTTGCAGCATGCCCACGCCAGCCACCCCGGAAAACGCCGGAGCGCTGGCAAAACCCGATTGCAGCGGATTGAGATTCTGCCCGCCCAAGCGCGCCGCACGTAATACACCGTCACGCCCCATCACGGCGGCAAAGTCACCTGACTGTTGAACTGAAGCGCTTCCCGGCGGATCGAAATAAGACAAGCGCAGCGACATGCCCGCAACACCCCCGAAACTACCATCAGCCTCAGCGATACGACGGGTTAATTGCACCACAACGGGACCCATGCCTCCGGCTTTTATGCCGATGCGGGGCGTACCGAGCAGCAATCCATCTTCGGGGTGATGCAAATGGAACTGGTAATAGTCACGGTAGCTATAGTTACCTGGAGGCACAGGAAAGCTGGCGTCTTTGACAAAGCCACTTTTGTCGAGCACAAATACATTGATATTTTGCTCGTCCTGAAACACGCCGACTTTCGCGGCTTCAATGAGATTGAGCGGACCGCGCGACTCTTCAAAACGTATCAATAACAGAAACTGGTCGGCCTTCTGGAGCGAACGCGTCAAGAAACTCGCATAATCGGAGGCCAGAAACGCCACCTTATTTTGGGCCCGGGAAATCTCCTCACTACGCTTAACGTCTAGCTTGTGCACCGTGAGCGCCCAAAACAAAGCACATAACACCGCGCACAGCAGCGGCAACGCCAAAACCCCGGCCAATTTCCGAGGATGGGTCAGCCATTGCGAGGTTTGCTTAGAAAAACCAGGGAAAATGGACATTGTTACCATTCAAGCACATGACAAGCATGACACATGCACGGTCATGGGCATGACGGCGAACCGCACGATTCTCGCGGCGGCCCATTGATTCGGTCTGCGATTTAATAAATTCAAAATATGTCCCAAGCGCTTATTTATTTTATCGCGCATCAATATCAAACCGCCGACCTGAGCTGCCATGCCGCCCGCCAAGGGCTATATTAAACCATCACTATTATCCCGCGACAGAACGGCGTCAAAAACATTGCTCCGATCCGATTCAATCCATGCCGAGACACGCACGAATTGCGGGCATCATGCGCTCGACGGCCGCCCGGCCCTCGGCAATAGCGGGTTCAGCACGATGAAAATCGAAAATGCGCATGCCGCCCAGCCGGGGTTGTATCAGTATATCGGCGGGCTCTCCCGCCAGGCGGCTGCGCGTGATCCGAACTTGCATAATATCGATGCTTTGCGCGATCGAGGTCAACATCGCCGGAGCACGAGAACTGGGCATCGGTGGCGTATGCACATCGGTGGTATAGGCCGGATTGGGCGCAAGCCAGCTTGGCCAGGGTTTACCATTGCGCCGCAAGCTTGGCGGCTGCACCACGGTTTCAGGCTCCAGGGACGATACCGCCAAGGCTTCCGGCAATGCGGCCGGTATCTCGTCGGCGCTTGAGACCGCATTCGGTTGTGCGTTTGCCTTGAACATTCTGCCGCCGAAATCCCGGCCGTTAAGTAGATCGTTATTGAGATCGATCGCGATCACGCAGTCGGCGCGCATCGCGCGCGCCACTGAAACGGGCACCGGATTGCATAAGCCGCCGTCAACCAGCCAAGCACCGTCATACCTGACCGGCGTAAAAATGCCTGGAATCGCGATCGAAGCACGCACGGCATCGACCACGCTACCTTCTTGCATCCAGATTTCCCGCCCGCTATCGAGCTCGGTCGCAACTGCCGCATACGGTAACTGCAACTGACTGATATCGCGTCCGGCAAAGCGCTCGGCAAACACCTGAATGACTTTCTTACCTCCCAGCAAACCGCCCGAAAAACGCAGATCCAGCAGTCTGACCACAGTCCGCCAGGTCAAGCGCGACACCCAATGCTCAAGCCAGTCGAGATCACCGTTGGCGTAGACGGCGCCAACCAGCGCCCCGATCGACGTGCCGCACACTACATCGGGTTTGATACCCGCGTCCTGCAACGCGCGGATTGCGCCGATATGCGCCCAGCCGCGGGCGGCGCCACCACCGAGCGCCAAGCCGATGCGACGATGACGAAGGGGACGCATCATGCGAGCACCCCCACTAGCCGATGCGCCAAACTCAAATACGATGACACGCTAAATTGTTCGAACTTCATATTCGTTTTGCTTTCTTAGCTTGAACTCGCGCTATCGACGCCAATTCAAGGGATGAGTGAAGCCTATACCCATACGCCTAAGGATACCTAAGGTCAATCATCGAACGCATTTGAAAAAAAATCGGCCAAGGTGATTATCCTGCAGAAACGCCGGTTGCAGGGTTAAAGGCCTGTTACGCCGGGAACAGGCAAGTATCGACATACTTGCTTCGTCGCGGCGCTAGGCGTGAAATAGTTTTGCACGGTACCAGGATACGACCGGCATTCTCGATTTGCGAGAGGATCGGGGTTTAGCCAGTTGTTTCGGTGCTGGACACCGGACGGGCCATGGCTGTCGGACAAAGCATCGGCAGGGACTGCGCTGTGTGCTCAACTTGCAACTGTGGAAATCGCACGGATTTTGACATCAAGGCGGAGCGGCGGAGCATCTGTCCGAGTTATCCGCTCCGCCCGCACCGCTTGTCGACGCGATTAATGCGTGCCGGCACGGCGTTCGACAAAACGCCTCACGTACTCATCCGCCGGCGCACTGAGTATTTCTTGCGAAGTACCTTGCTGGACCAGGCAGCCATCCCGCAAGATCGCTATTTGATTACCGATGCGCAAGGCTTCGTCCAGATCGTGTGTGATAAACACAATCGTCTTGTTGAGCGTCGCCTGAAGTTGCAGCAATTGATCTTGCATCTCCGTGCGTATCAGGGGGTCAAGCGCCGAGAATGCCTCGTCCATCAACAACACATCGGTGTCCGCGGCGAGTGCGCGAGCTAGTCCGACGCGCTGCCGCATACCGCCGGACAATTCATCGGGATAATGCCCCGCATAGCCCTTGAGCCCGACTTTCTCAAGCCATTCATGCGCTTTCGCATGCGACTCGCTTTTGCTTTGGCCTCGCGTGCGCAAAGCGTAAGCGGCATTGTCCAAAACGGTCTGATGCGGCAATAGGCCGAAACTCTGAAACACCATGCTGATATTCGATCGGCGCAAGTCGCGCAGACCCGTCGCGCTAAGCTTCATCACATCACGGCCGTCGATCAGAATTTCGCCGGCGGTAGGGTCGATCAATCGATTGAAATGCCGTACCAATGTCGATTTTCCCGAGCCTGACAAACCCATGATCACAAAAATCTGACCCGCGCCGATGTTCATACTGATATTGTTCAGACCCACATTGCAGCCGGTCTCGGCCAGTACCTCGCCTTTCGATTTTCCGGTCTTCAATAAATCGAGCGCGCGCAGACACGATTGCTGCGAGCCAAACAACTTATAGACGTTTTTGACTTCAATGCCATTCATGGTCCGGCTCCTTCTTGTTTCTGGTCATTCAACGCGCTGCTCTGTGAGCTTGCTTGGATTGGCTGGCTCATTGTTCCCATCCGTGCCGGGCAATAGCGCGCGAAACGGGATACGACTCAACCATTTTCCGCGGCTTTGATGCGCAAGGCTGCGGCGTTGCCGACGGTCCAGCCCATAGCCTTGACTGATGCGATCGATCACGATCGCCAAGATCACGATCGCGATCCCCGCCTGGGTGCCCTTGCCGACATCGAGTGTCTGTATGCCCGCAAGCACATCTTCGCCAAGGCCGCGCGAACCAATCATCGATGCAATCACGACCATCGACAACGCCATCATCGTCGTCTGATTAATCCCGGCCATGATGCTGGGGCGTGCAAGCGGCAACTGTACGTTGAATAGCAATTGCATCCGCGTGGCGCCGAACGCGCGCGCCGCCTCGACAATCTCGGCATCCACATAGCGGATTCCCAGGTCGGTCAACCGTATCAACGGCGGTAGCGCGTAGATCACGGTAGCAAAGATGGCGGGAACCTGACCCAGTCCAAACAACATCAACACCGGAATCAGATACACAAAGCTCGGCAATGTCTGCATGACATCCAGAATGGGCAGCAAAAATCGGCGCAAGCGAGCGCTGGCTGCACATAGGATACCCAATGGAATACCAAGCAGAACTGAAATGAGCGTCGCGACCAGCATCAGTGCAAACGTCTGCATCAATTTTTCCCACAAGCCGAAGCACCCAATCGCATACAACAACACGACAAATAACAGTGCCGCGCCGAGCTTGCGCGATGCATGCCAGCCGAGTATTCCCGCCCCCAACAGGAACAACCATGGCGGACAAACGCGCAACGCCCCCTCCAGCGGCACAAGTACATCGCGCAACAACAGAATACTGAAATCGTGAAAAGCATCACCATAGCTCTGAACAAAGGAGTCCACCCTGTTGTTGACCCATGGCGCTATCGACAGTTGAAAGAAAATCGAATGCATGTTGTGCCTCGTAGCTAAAACGGCCGCAGAGCGATTCGGCGGTCTAGACCCTCACCGCCGCAATCTTGCTTCGATAACGGCAGGAGTTCAAGTGTAGCGAGTCCGACGGCCAAGAAGAAAGCCACGTTTATTCATGTGGACATTACCAAATGTCATGCGGCACTGTACCGCCCCTTCTTTCATACGGCATCAGCTACGAATTTTAGAGTGCATCGCAGAGCCGATGACAAATGCTCATGCGTCCATGAGATTTCATAGCTTTTTTGATGGCATTTTCCTGTGCTCAAATCCTGCCAAGGTTGCAGCGACGCCGGTGTACGGCGAATCATTCCCATTACGCTGGACCAACTCAGGAGTTAAGGCAGTTCATGAAAACACTCAATGTCTATATCGGTGAAGGTTTTGAAGGTCCTGGAGTCAATGCCGCGCATATCAACATTCTGATCGGCCCCCGCGACGGCCCGGTGGGTCAAGCCTTTACGAACAGTCTTTCTTCGCCTTCGCAAGGTCACGTGCCGTTTATGGTAGTGGCACAGCCTAATCTACCGGTGAAACCCATGACGCTCTATGTCAACAAAGCGGATATTCGCGGCGACCTGCACGGCAACGCGACATGGGGAGCTTCGCAGGCGGCGATCGCCAAAGCGGTGACGGAAGCATTGCTGGACGGCACCTTGCCGCCCGAAGCGGAAGACGAATGGTGCATTGTCACGGCGAACTGGGTCAATTGGTCTTGTGACGACCTCGACACCGTGTACGAAAACAATTACCGCGCATGTCAGACCGCGATCCGAGCCGCCATGACGGGCCTGCCAACTCGCGACCGACTTGCGCTTGCCGTCGATTCAATTAGCAATCCGTTCTATACGCCGAAGGCCAAGCGCGCCTGACTTTAGGTATCGGTCCACACACATTAAATGGATGACGTCAATGCAATACCTACAACTAGGCAACTCTGGGCTCAATGTTTCGCGCTTGTGTCTAGGCACGATGAATATGGGCACACCCGAGTGGAAGCCGTGGATCTTTAACGAACAACAGAGTGAGCCTATCGTACGCCGCGCGCTGGAAGCCGGTGTTAATTTCATCGATCTAGCCGACTTCTATTCGACCGGCGTAGGCGAAGAAGTCGTGGGGCGCATCGTCAAGCGGCTTGCCAGCCGCGAGGAATTGGTTTTAACCACCAAGGTAGGCTATCCGATCGGCCGGGGTGTCAACAATGCCGGGCATTCGCGCAAACATATTTTCGACGCGATCGATGGATCTTTGCAACGTTTGCAAACCGATTATGTCGATATCTATATGTTGCACTACTTCGACGTCAATACACCGGTCGAGGAAACGATGAGTGCGCTCAACGACATTGTTCGTGTGGGCAAAGCGCGCTACATCGGCGTATCAACCATGTTTACTTGGCAATTCGCAAAAATCTTACAAGTCTGCGAACGCCATGGCTACGCGCGCCCGATCAATATGCAACTTCAATTGAACCTCGCCTATCGCGAAGAGGAACGGGAAATGATACCGTTTTGCCGCGATCAGGGCATTGGAGTGTCCGCGTTCAGCCCGCTAGCTCGTGGCTTGCTGTCCTGCGATATCAATTCGATTCGCAATCAGACCGATTCTTTCACAGCGCAAATGTATGACGATCAAACTTCGCGCGACATTGCGCGCTCGGTTGCGGAAATCGCCGCCGCACGTCATGTATCGTCCGCGCAAATTGCTCAAGCATGGGTGCTTTCCCGGAGTAACGTTGCTTCGATGCTGGTCGGCGCGGACACGGTGGAGCAATTCGACACTGCATTGGCAGCTCTGGAAACTCAATTGAGCAGCGACGAGCTGTACGAACTCGAACGAAATTACACCCCATGCGATGTGATTAACGACTATGTGGTGACGCGCCTGCCTCGCACCGCGCGTCCCGCTCGCAACCAGGGGAGTTTCGCTTGAACCAAGCTCAATTATCCAATCCGGCGCTTTGGCGAACCGAGCATTACATCGATGGCGCATGGCTGGCGCACGGCGAGACCTACCCCGTGCACGATCCGGCAAGCGGAACCCCAATCGCGGAAGTGGCGCGTGGCGGGTTTGTCCAAGCTCAGATGGCGATATCGGCCGCCAGCGAAGCATTCAAGACATGGCGCGGCGTGAGCGCCCCGGAACGTAGCGCGAAGGTCAGACGCTGGGGCGAATTAATGTTGGCCAACCAGAAAGATCTGGCCACCATTATGACGCTCGAACAAGGCAAGCCTTTTGCCGAAGCCATGGGTGAGGTGGTCTACGCCGCGAGTTTCTTGATCTGGTTCGCCGAAGAAGCGCGTCGGGTGTATGGCGATATTATTCCTGCTCCCAAACCCGGCACGCGCATTTTGGTCAGCAAGGAACCGGTCGGTGTAGTGGGCGCGATCACCCCGTGGAATTTCCCCTTGGCGATGGTCACGCGCAAAGCGGGGCCGGCCATTGCGGCGGGCTGCACGCTGGTGCTTAAACCTTCTGAAGAAACCCCGCTGTGTGCGCTGGCGCTGGCCGCGCTCGCATCCGAAGCCGGTATTCCACCCGGCGTGTTCAACGTAGTATCGGGCGATGCCACGGAGATCGGCCGCGCCTTGATGGAATCTAAGCAGGTGCGCAAGATATCGTTTACCGGATCGACGCGCACGGGCAAGCTATTGATGCGTCAAGCGGCCGATACGGTCAAAAAGCTATCGCTCGAACTCGGCGGCAACGCACCGTTTATCGTCTTCGACGACGCCGATATCGATGCCGCGGTCAACGGTGCGATGGCTTCGAAATATCGCAACACCGGGCAGACGTGCGTATGCGTGAACCGCTTCCTGATCCAACGCGAGGTCTATCACGTTTTTGTCGACAAGTTGACACTGGCGGTCAAGGCATTGCAAGTGGCAAATGGTTTTACGGCGGGTGCAACACAAGGTCCCTTGATCAATCGCGCCTCGCTGGAAAAAGTGGAATCACATGTTGCCGACGCCTTGGCAAAAGGTGCGCGCTTGCTGACCGGTGGCAAACGCCATACCCTTGGCGGCACGTTTTATGAACCCACGGTTTTGGCGGAAGCACATGCGGGCATGACGCTCGCCCGTGAAGAGACCTTCGGGCCGGTCGCGGCCTGCTTTGTTTTCGACACGGAGGAGGAAGCCATTGCATTAGCCAACGCAACCGAGTTTGGATTATCCGCCTACTTCTACGCGCGTGACATTGGACGCATCTGGCGCGTTGCTGAAGCACTCGAGACGGGTATGGTGGGTATTAATGAAGGTGTCATCTCCACCGAAGTCGCGCCCTTCGGCGGCGTAAAGGAATCAGGTCTGGGTCGGGAAGGTTCCAAATACGGCATCGATGAATACCTTGAAATGAAGTACATGATGATGGGCGGGCTGGCTTAAGACATAGTTTAAAACAAGGTATGACGGCCATCGCATTTTAATAAAGTTGTACTAAAAAAACAAAGGAGATAAACCATGCGTCTATTAAACATGATCCGAATTGCCCTGCTTGCGATACCGCTAAGCATTGCAGTTCCCGCACTGGCAGCCGGAAGCTGGTGCTCTCAAGGCAAGGTCGTACATTTGGCAGGCGTGACCTGGGAAAGCGGCGCCTTTACCAGCGAAGTTTTGCGCTTCGTTCTTGAAAACGGCTACGGTTGCAAAACCGATGTCGTACCGGGCAGCACGGCGGCAACTGAAACAGCTTTGTCACGCAACGACCTGCAAGTTTGGGGCGAACAATGGACCGGCCGCTCCAAAATTATTGACGCGGCAATGCAGGCAGGGTCCGTCAAACTGGTGGGCGACACCCTGCCTGGCGGCACCAACGAAGGTTGGTATGTGCCCGACTACGTGGTTCACGGGGACGCCGCACGCGGCATCAAGGCAAGTGCGCCGAATCTCGTTTCGGTGAGTGACCTGCCTAAGTACAAAGCTGTGTTCGTCGACGATGACGAACCGGATCACGGCCGCTTCCTGAATTGCCCGTCGGGTTGGGATTGCGAACGGGTCAACAGCCGCCTGTTAAAAATTCTCAACCTCGATAGCAGTTATGTCAATTTCAAACCGGGTACGGGCGCAGCGCTTGACGCCGCAATCGCATCGGCTTACGAGCGCGGCAAGCCCATCCTGTTCTATTACTGGGAACCCGCAGCCATGATGGCCAAGTACAAATTTGTACAACTTAAGATGCCGCCTTTCAATGACAAATGCTGGCAAACATTGCGGGCCGAAGACAGTCCGAGTCAATGTGCATCGTCGTATCTCGTGTCCCATTTGAAAATTGGCGTCTCCACACCGTTCTACGACAGCGAACCCAATGTTATGGCGTTCTTCTCGAAGGTGAGCTTCCCCATCACTTTCCTCGACGCGACGATTCTTGATATGACCACCAACAAGATAGACGGTGCGGTCAAGGCCAAGCAATTCCTGAAAGAGCATCCGGAAATGTGGAAAAAATGGGTTCCGGCCGATGTCGCCAGCAAGGTTCAGGCAGCCGCTGCTAATTAATTTGAAAAATCAATAAACTTTATCGATCAGGAAATAAAAATGAAAAGGCATTCAGCTGCTGCAGTCCCTCTGGCTTTAGTTGCGCTCTGGGCCGCGTCAAGCGCTCACGCACAAAGCAGCGTCACCTTGTACGGCATTATCGATCTGGGCGTCGACTACGCAAACAATGTCGCACCCGCGGCGAACGGAGCCGTGCTCCCCGGCGCCGGCCAGAAGCTGGTGCAAATGCAAAGCGGCGTGCCGGCCGGCAGCCGTTGGGGTTTGCGCGGCTCGGAAGATCTGGGTGACGGCTTAAAGACCATCTTCAAGCTCGAAAGCGGCTTTAATGCGGCAACCGGAGCGGAAGGCGGCGGCGGCTTAGCATTTTCACGCAATGCCTTTGTCGGGCTTCAATCGAGCACGCTAGGCACGGTAACGCTGGGCAAACAATGGGATGCCAGCGTCGATATCGTCGAACCGTTTTCACTGAATGGGCAATATGGCGGATGGTATTTCTCACATCCGAATGATATGGACAACTTGGATAACGGCTTCTCGATCAACAATGCCGTGAAGTATGTCAGCCCAACCATCGCCGGGTTCACGTTCGAAAGCCATTATTCTTTCGGCGGGAAAGCCGGTCAGTTTTCAAATAACTCGACTTATAGCGCGGCACTCGGCTATGACGGTGGCCCGTTCACTGCCGGAGTCGGCTATTTGCGCGTCAACAACCCAATCACCGCCGTGGCCGGATACGGTTCCGGTGGCGGCTACGTCAACGCGATTTACGGCAATGCACTGGCCGACGCCAGCAGTCAAAGTGTACTGGCCGCCGGCGCGGCCTATAACTTCGGCGCATTCAAGTTGATGGGCGACGCCACCAATACGGCGTTCAAATCGGCGGACGGCCTCGGCAACACCAACTTCCAGAACTATGAGGTCTCGGGCATCTACTCGTTCACCAGTGCGTTCACTCTGGGTGTGGGCTATACCTATACGGTGGGACACTACCACATGACCGAAACGACCTCTAAATATCAGCAGGTCAACGCGATTGCTCAGTACAACTTGTCGAAGCGAACATCCGTTTATGCGATGGGTTCCGTCCAACATGCTTCGGGCGGCGCAACCGTCGCCCAGATCGCTGGGTTCAACCCTTCCAGTACCAACCAGCAAGTGGTGACTCGCGTCGGCATAACGCATTCTTTCTGATTCGCCTGCTTTAACGTTAAGTGGCGCACACATGTCACCGTGTGCGCCTTTTTCGTCTACGACACTCTCAGGGATTGTCAGTATTCTGAGTACCCGGACCACCACACATAATGGTCGATTCTCACCACACCTTGCGGGCCATGCATCGCTTACCGTCATTTTCCGCGCTACGCTCCTTTGAGGAAGCGAGCCGTACGCTGAGCTTCACCAAAGCCGCGCAAACCTTGCATGTGACTCAAGGCGCCATAAGCCGCCAAATCCGCCTGCTGGAAGATTATCTCGGCACGCCGCTTTTTATGCGTCACCACCATCGCCTTGAGATCACCGATGCCGGCAAGCGACTGCTGCCGACACTGCACATGGCATTTGGTGCGATTGAGCAAACCCTCGACGCGATTCGATCCGACCCTGCCAACAATCTGTTGAGCGTCAATGCAGCTCCGACGCTGGCCACCCGATGGCTCACACGGCGCTTGAAAGATTTCCAGCTGCACTTTCCTGAGGTTCGTATTTCTGTTACCAACGAATACTCTTTGCAGCCTGGCGTAGAACGTAATCAGGACTGCCAGATACGTTTTGGCTTGGAAGCGGCGCCCGGCGGACAAAGCACGCTGCTGATGCGCGAGCGTCATATTCTGGTAGGTGCGGCCAGCGACTTTCCGATTCCGCTAAAGCCCGACGAACTGTCCACGGCGCTGGCGACCCGTCCCTGGCTTTATATCCTCGATATCGACCGACGCCTGCTGGTATGGGAAGCATGGCTTGCCGAGGCGGGCTTGAGCGAGCAGATTTGCCCTCGCAACGAGTTGGAGTTCAGCACCCTGGACCAAGTTATCCACGCGGCCTTGGCGGGCCTGGGCATCGCCATCGCCGATCGGCATATGGTGGAGCGTGAGCTGGCCGATGGCAGCTTGGTGCAATTGAGCCCTGTCGAGGTCGCGGGTCAGTATGGCTACTGGCTGGACATCAGGCCCGAAGTCATGGAAGCGGCCCGCGTCCGGCATTTCACCAACTGGTTGAAAAGCTACGCCGTGGCGCCCGAAAATGCGGGCCTTTAACGACCGATTCCGACCTGACCACGATCAGACTCAGCCAAGATCAGCTCCGCGCCCTTTTCCGCCACCATCATCACCGCAGCATTGGTATTGCCGGACGTGATATTCGGAAAAATAGAAGCATCTACCACCCGCAAGCCGCTAACGCCGTGTACCTTCAATTGATTCGACACCACGGAGGTGTCCGGATTAGGTCCCATCGCACACGAACCGCATAGGTGATAGATCGACCCGGCCTGCTGTTTAAAAAACTTCAACATGTCGGCCTCGTCAGTCACACTCCCGGCCGGCTTTATCTCTTCTACGGTGATGTTGCGCAGCGCCGGGGCCTGAATCAATTGACGTATAAATTGACAACCTTGAATCGCCTCATCGACATCCTTTTGGGTGCTCAAATAATTGGGCCGAATACGGGCTGGAACAGCCGCATCGGTTGCGGCAATCTCAATCGATCCGCGACTACTGGGCCGGCAAGGATTAAAAAATAACAGGAAACCCGAGTAGGGTTCGGGTTTCAATTTCGCCTTGTCACTTTTTGGTATCTCATAGGACAAGGGATTGAAATAGAGTTGGAGATTGGGCCGCGATTGCGCATCATTACCTTTAAAGAACCCGCCCGCCTGATTGACACTCATCGCTAGTGGGCCTGAGCGTTTGAATAGATATTGAATGCCCGCCTTGATCTGGCCGCCGATCGATCCAAGTTGATCATTCAAGGTCTTTTTGTTCGCCCGGAAGTAAAATGACACGCACAGATGATCCTGCAAATTCTTACCGACAGCGGGCAAATGATGAATCACGGGAATATCATGCGCGGCGAGCAGCACCCTGTCGGCCAGACCCGATAGCTGCAACAACTTCGGAGAATCGACTGCGCCGGCTGCTAGGATAACTTCCCGATTGGCCTTGAAGATTCGACTACGGCCGTTTTGCTTGACCAAGACACCCGTCGCCTGTTTCTTGTCGTCAAAGACGATTCGCTCGACCAGGGCATGACGTTCAATCGTCAGATTGGTTCGCTTCAGCGCAGGATGTAAATAGGCATAGCTACTGGAATCGCGTTTCCCTTTGCGAATATTGGCTTCATAAATACCCGCGCCTTCAAAACTTTCGCCATTGAAATCATCATTGAGTGGATATCCCATTTCCTGACAGGCTTGTAGATAGTCACTACAAATGGGATGTGCATCGTGCTTCATCTGAGTGATGCCAATCAGGCCCTGCGAACTATGATAGGGGGTGTCGCCCAGTGGATGGGCCTCCAATTTTTTAAAATAGGGCAGTACATCTTTGTAGCCCCACCCCGGATTACCCGCGGCTTCCCAGTCGTCAAAATCGCCTGGCTGGCCGCGCACGTAAATCATCGCGTTGATATTGCCGGAACCGCCTTGAACCTTGCCGCGCGGCGCATACAATTTTCGACCCGCCATATGCGTTTCCGGCTCGGTGTAATACATCCAGTTATATTTCGGGTTGTAGTAAGTTTTTGCGAAGCCGACCGGCAGCTTTAGCCACCATGAATTGTCATCGCCGCCGGCTTCCAACAACAAAACGCTGTGCTTCCCGGATTCGCTCAAGCGATGAGCCAAAATACAACCGGCAGAACCCGCACCAACAATAATAAAATCAAACGTCATTGCGTTTCCTCTGCACTCCAGCGCTTTTTCCAACGCTCCGACGATTGCTCTTTCACATCGAATGGCTTGGGATCCATCGTGATATGAAGCTTATCTCCGGTATAAGGCGAATTGGCGAGTACCACATCCATATTCAGCTCAACGCCCAGACCAGGCTCCGTGGAGGGGATGATAAAACCATCTTCCCATTGAATCGGTTTCTTAAGAATTTCGGAATGGAAACCTTCCCAAGTCAGGATGCTTTCCTGTATCAGGAAGTTGGGTGTGGCTGTCGCGAGCTGGATGCTGGCCGCTGCGCCGATCGGTCCATTGTAAAGATGCGGCGCAATCTGCGCGTAGTACGCTTCCGCCATGGCGGCAATTTTCTTGGCTTCCAGAATACCGCCAACGCGGCCCAGATTCATCTGCAGAATAGAAGCCGCCCCGCGATTCAATAAATCGAAGAACTCGTATTTTGTCGTCAAACGCTCGCCCGCGGCAATCGGAATACTGGTCTTTCCGGCCACGACCGCCATGGCGTCCGGCTGCCCCGGCGGAACCGGCTCCTCGAACCATAGAGGATCGTATTTTTCCAGCCGTTTGGCCAGACGCCCCGCCGACGCCGGCGTCATTTGTCCATGTGTGCCAAATAGCAAATCGCATTTATTGCCGACGGCGTCGCGAATTTTTCGGCAGAACTCTTCCGATTTATCCAGGACTTCTAATGAGATGTGATGCCCGGAATAGCTCGTATAAGGCCCGGCAGGATCAAACTTCAGTGCGGTAAAGCCCTTCTCCATCAACTCAACCGCACATTCCACCGAAAGATCGACATCGTCATAGTCATATTCGCCTCGGCTATTTTTGGGGTAAAGATAGGTATATGAACGCAGACGCTCGTGGACACGCCCGCCGATCAATTCGTAAACCGGTTTATTGGCGGCCTTGCCGATAATGTCCCAACAGGCCATTTCCAGACCGCTGACGATGCCCATCATGGTCAAATCTGGGCGCTGGGTAAACCCGCTTGAATAGGCTTGGCGAAAAAATCTTTCGATATGGTGCGGGTCGTGATTCAGAAGATAACGCTCAAACACATCATCGATGGCCGGGACCATCACCTTCGGGTGAAACGTCGAAGCATAGACCTCGCCAACCCCTTCAATCCCGCAATCAGTTTTGATCTTCACGAAGATCCAATACATACCGCCAAAATAAGGCGGCGGCACTGCAACGACGTAGGATTTCATCGAGACAATTTTCATGAGTGGCCTCTTTTTTTAATCGGGTATTAGTACTTCATCACCACCAGGCGCGTCTGCGTAAACTCAAGCATGCCGTGCTTGCCGTCGTCACCGCCAAGACCTGAACGCTTCCATCCCGAGTGGTAGCCTTGATAGGGATCGGCGGGCGTCCGATTGACGTATAGCTCGCCAGCCTCGATATTGTTTGCAAACAGCATGACCGCGCGATAATCGTCGGTATAAATCACGGACGACAAGCCAAATTGATGGTCGTTGGCGAGTTCCAAAGCCTGCTCGACGCTGTCGTACTGAAGTACACACAGCACGGGGCCAAAAATTTCTTCCTGCACAATCTCCATATCCTGGCGGCAGTGAGTCAGCAGCGTAGGCGGGTAGAAGAAACCTCGGCCTTCGGGGATAAAGCCGCCCATCTCCAATTTCGCGCCATCAGCCAAGGCGCGCTCAACCATCCGATGGATGTTCTGGCGCGCACTTTGGTTGACTAAAGGCCCGATATGACCGGGATCGATGGCCCGATTGCCATGACGATAGGCGCCCAATTTCTCTTTGAGCAATCCAATAAATTTTTCGTAGCTGTCACGATGGACATAGACCCGCTCGACAGCCGTACACAATTGGCCGCAATGCGTTGTCTTGGAAGCGGCAATTTCGCGGCAGGCAGTTTCGAGATTTGCATCGATACCGACAATGACGGGCGTCTTCCCACCCAATTCCAGCGACGATTTAGCGATGTTGGCCTGCGAGTATTGCAATACCTTTCGGCCTGCGGCAACACTACCGGTCAAGGTAAGCATGCCAACCTTGGGATGCGTACACATGCTCTCCGCTGTCGCATGACTCATGGTCAGGATATTGATTACCCCGCTCGGCAGATGAGCATCCAGAACCGCTTTGGCAATCTCGAAAGCCGAACAGGGGGTGTTATTACTGGGACGAACCACGACGGTATTGCCCGCAATCAATGCCGGAGCAATTTTGCGCAGCAGCGTATAAACCGGGTAATTAAATGGAATCAGACAGACCACTACGCCAATCGCGTCGCGTTGCAACAGCAGGTTTTCGGCAGGGCTGTCACTGGGAATAATTTCACCCTCGATACGACGTCCCCATTCGGCGTGATAGCGGGTTATTTCCGCTGCATAAACGGCCTCGCTGGTGGCGTCGCTTAAACTTTTTCCAGACTCACGCGCTAACGCTCGACCGATCTCGCTCGAATGGGCCACCAGGGCATCCGCCAAGCGTTGTAGATGCTTGGCGCGTTCAATACCCGGCAGCTTGCGCCAGGCCTTTTGAGCGACAGCGGCAATCTCGACCGCCTGTATCGCTTCGCTAGCTGTCGCAGCAAAGACCTGAGCGACGAGCTCTTCGGTAGCGGGGTCATACACCGATAGCGCTTCATCGCCGAGCGGCTCGATAAATTGATTACCGATGAAATTTTTGTAGATGTGCATGGCCGTTTTCTCTGCAAGGTATCGATTGCCGACCATGCTAGGAGAAAGCAAGCTTATTCGACCAACACAAAATACAGATTAAGCCATCTAAAAAAAGCATAGCTTATACGGCGCAAGGGCTTGCCGGCATCCGGCTTGGCGTTATTGATCGATGTTGATATTTTTTAGCGCCAGCGAAGATTTGGCAAAATGTTGGATCATCCATGAACGCAAGGAAACGATCGCTTCGTCCAGCAAATCGTCGGAATGGGTCAACAGATAGTAGCCGTAGCCATCGTCAACCCAGGCGTCAAAAGGCTGCACCAAAACTCCGCTGCGCAGTTCCGCCTGAAACAGCAGAGGATCGAGTATGGCAATGCCGGTACCGCTAATTACATATTGCGCCGCCAGATTTGCGGTTTCAAATAACAACCCCCGATCTACCGGCACATCGGTCAACTCCGCTTGCCGTACAAAGCGCTCCCATAAACGATGTCGCGGCTGACCTTCCAAAACCACATGCACAATCTCGTTTTGCGCGATAAAACCTGCCAGATCGCCCGGCGACAAATCATTCAGTAAATCGGGGTGACACAGTGGCGTCAGACGGACATGCCATAGCAGGTCGGCGATCAGATCATTCACCTCGGGCTTGGAATACACCACCGCAACGTCGCAGTGAGAATCCGGCATGCCAACCTTGTTCGGTATCATCAGATCAAGCATGACATCGGGATAGGCATGTTTGAATTCGCGTAAAATCGGCACGGCCAGATTGTGTGCAAATGTAGAGGGCATCTGCATATGCAATATTCTGCGCGGCGTCGCGCCATCTTTCAGAATGTCTTTTAATGCATGTTCGATCCGGTCAAATGATTTACTCACCACCGGTAACAGCGCTCGGCCCGCCTCGGTCAATTCCAAATGTTGATGCTTGCGCTCAAACAGCTTCACGCCGAGCGTATCCTCCAACATCAGAATATGACGGCTAACGGCACTTTGCGAAACGAATAGACTGTTCGCGGCGGCAGTCACACTCAGATGCTTGCCTGCAGCCTCAAAGGCGCGCAAGGCATTTAATGGCAAAGAGCGATGGCTCATGGAATTTCACACACCCGATTGAAATTTCAGCGCCGTGTCGCCGCTTCCGTCAAACGAAAACGCCCGACCACCTCGGCCAATTTGAACGACTGCTCTTTCAGGAAATCTGCGGCGGCCGACGACTCCTCAACCAGCGCGGCATTTTGCTGAGTGACCGAGTCAAGCTCCGCGACCGCCTGATTGACCTGACCGATCCCCGTGCTCTGCTCGCTGGTCGCGACAGTAATCTCGGCAATGATATGGCTGACCCGCTGCACGCTATCGACAATCTCTTGCATGGTTTCGCCTGCATTCGACACCAGTTGCGTACCGGAGGTGACCTTGCTGACCGAGTCGCCGATCAACTGCTTGATTTCCTTGGCGGCTTGCGCACTGCGCTGCGCGAGCGTACGCACTTCGCCGGCCACCACCGCAAAGCCGCGGCCCTGCTCGCCGGCACGCGCGGCTTCGACCGCGGCGTTAAGCGCCAAAATATTGGTCTGGAAAGCGATACCGTCGATCACGCCGATAATGTCGGAAATCTTGCGTGAAGAGTCCGAAATCGCTTCCATGGTAGCGACCACCTCGGAGACCACCTGCCCGCCGCGTGAAGCCACTTGCGACGCCGTGCTGGCAAGCTTATTGGCTTGACTGGCGGACTCCGCCGATTGGCGCACTGTGCCGTGAATCTCCTCCATTGAAGCCGCGGTTTGCTCAAGCGACGAGGCGGCATGTTCGGTGCGTGCCGACAGATCCTGGTTGCCTTGAGAAATTTCCGCGGCGGCGCTTTTGACCGATTCGCTGCTGTTGCGAATCTCGATCAGCACCGAAGTCATTTTGTCGACAAACAAATTGAATGAGCGGGCGATCGCGGCCACTTCGTCGTTACCCACGGCCGGCAGGCGTTTGGTTAGGTCGCCGCTGCCCGACCCGACTTCCTCCATGGCGTCGCGGGCTTGCGACAGACGCTTGAACGGCGGTGCGGTCAGCATGCCAATCAGGATCGCGGCAGCCAAGGCGACCACCAGCAAGCTCACCACGTCGGTACTGGCCAAGGCGTGCATGCCGGCCGTAGCGTCGGATTGGTCGAGTGCAATCACCAGATCCCAGTCAGTGCCCGGAATTTTCTCGGCATGCAATAACTTGGTCGCCCCGTCGATATCGACGCTCAATGATTGCGTCGAAGAAACCAAGCCGTTAATCGCATCGGCGGTCAGCGCCGGCGCCAGATCGGTGGCCGGCTTCAGGCTGAGCTTGGCGTCGGGGTGGGCGATGATGACGCCCTTTTGATCGACCACAAAGGCAAAACTGGCTTGAGTCGGGTGGATCGCATTGACATTGGCGCTGACGTTATCCAGAAAAATGTCGGCGGCGACCACGCCTTTTAGCGTGCCATTGTCGAGTATCGGGCGCGCAAACGTGACCACCAGTTTATGCGTGGTGTAGTCGGTATAGGGTTGGGTGACAACCAACTTGCCCGCTTCGACGGCCTGTTTGTACCAGGGGCGGGCGGTCGGATCGTAGTCCGACTTGGGCGGCGGATGGCCAACACTGAAGGTTGCACGCTTATCCGGATAACCGACATAAGCCGAGGAGAACTCCCCGCCCAGCTTCAGTTGCGTAACCGTTATGGTCGCGTCGCCGTCCAGTTGGGCCGGGGTAATCGCCGCGACCATGGTCGATTTTTCGGTGACCCAGTCACTGATCGCCAGCGAGTGGCCTTCGGAAATCGCGGCCAGGTTCTGATTGATGCTGTCTTGGTTGTAGGAACGCGCCACCAGATAATTGACGATGCCGGTGACCGCAAGCGCCGCGACCACGATGGCAACACAGGTGACCAAAATGCGGATGCGGATCGAGGAAAGCATGGGGGGGTTCTTAATAAAAGCCGTCATGGGCAAATTTCCTTGACGGCGGGTTGAGCGCAGACTTGCAACGGTAACGTTGCGTTCCGATTTAAGCATACATCGCCGGTATCGGGCCACGGCTAACGTTTAGTGGATATCCCTTGCTTGCGGTGCGGCGCAGGCGGATTTGCGTGTATTTTCGCGCGTGTTGAACATTAAAGACAGGTAAAAAAATTGGCGCAGGGGAATCATCCGGCGCACCCCACCTAGGGATGACCCTCGTCCGGTCAAATTGAGTCCCGCAGAAGATGACATCCGGGAGGCAGAAGCGCCGCGCGCAGGACTGGCTTGAGCCGCCTCAAATCGGTAGGAAATCGACCGAAGTGGCGCCGCAGCGCTCAGATCTACGCGGACGCCAGACGGATATCCGACAGGAACTGCCGGGCGTTCGGTTTATCTGCGGCTGAAGCTGCAGCCGAAATATTGCGCGTCATCCAAGTCGTCGACGGCTGGAAACAACACTTCAGTGCTTGTGGCGTGTCATCAGAGGACATTGACGAGCTTGCGCAGCCCATTGTCGTCGCCTTAATTGCCAAGGGTCAAACCTCGATAACATGTTGGCTATCGAAATCGGGATTTTCGAACACCGCCTGCGCACCCGCATTGTTCGAGCCATGCAAAGGATAGCCACGCGGATTGGCATAGACTCGGCACTTTCCGATGGGATAGAAAAACGACGTGTGGACGTGGCCGTGAATCCAGAGTTCTGCTTTTTCAACGAGCGACGTGAGATTGCTTGCAAATGCGGCGTTCATCACGTCACCGGCATACTTGGGTGCAATCGAATTGGGATGCGGAGCGTGATGGGTCACGACAACGGTCTTGCCGTCGAAGGGCGTATCAAGTTTTTCTTCCAGCCATGCTCGGGAATGTTGGTGCTCGACCACGGCATCGCGCGGCGAAAATGCCGTCCCATCCGTGTAACGAATAAGTCGGTGGTCATTCATCGAGCGACCGGCTTCTTTCATGGCGAGATGCTTCCACTCCGGTTCCAAGCAATAGTCCGTCCACAGACACGTCCCAAGAAAGCGTACGCCGCCGATGATGATCTCATCCCGCTCCAGAAACTGCACCGCAGTTCCCTTTGCCTTAGCGCGCAATTCACGTTCCATGCCGAAGAAATCGGCGCCGTACAGTTCGTGATTTCCGCAAACATAGATGGTCGGAACTGGATATGCACCATATAAATCAATCGCTCGGGTATGCGAGTGAATGTCTCCTGCAAGAACAAGCACATCCACACCGTCGGCCAGGGGGATGCCCGTCGTCTCGGAATGGTTGAACTCGTGATGCAGGTCGGAGGCGATTTGCAGCTTCATCAGTCTTCTCGCTATAAAGCTTTTTTGTTTCATACAGGGATCGCCGCTCGCGCCGGTCTACTAGGGACTGGAATCGTTCGCTGTGCCCCAAATCGACCATTCAAACCGCAAACCCGTTCATTCTGTTTACATTTCCCCTATTAGGTCATAACAAATAACAGCGTCACGACCAAGAAAAACGTAAACAAGAAAAAAGCCTTACAAATCAAAAGACTGTAAGGCTTTGTTTACCAAATCAGGTTGACTGGTCCATCTAGAACGGAATATCGTCATCCATATCATCAAAACCACTACTCGCCGCCGGCGCACTCGGACGAGGAGCTGCAGCCGGAGCCGAACGCCCCGCACCGCTGCTAGCCACCCGCGCCGGACGCTCCGCGGCCGGTTCGCGCTGCTGGAAGCCGCCGTCATCGCCGCCGCCCGAGCTCATTGAGCCGCCGCGGCCGCCCAGCATTTGCATTTGGTCGGCAACAATTTCCGTCGAGTATTTTTCAACGCCGGCCTGGTCGGTCCATTTACGGGTGCGAATCCGGCCTTCGATGTAGACCGACGAACCTTTTTTCAGGTATTCGCCGGCGATTTCAGCCAAACGGCCGAAGAAAGAGACGCGATGCCATTCGGTGATCTCTTTCATTTCGCCGCTGCCCTTTTCCTTATAGCGGTCGGTGGTCGCGAGACGGATATTGGATACCGCATCGCCGCTGGGCAGATAACGGGTTTCGGGATCAGCGCCGAGATTGCCGACGAGAATGACCTTATTGACGGATGCCATGAATTTCTCCTGTTAATTCGTTGATGCTATGCCGCTGTATCACTGCGCTCAGGCCGTTCGAGCCGAGCTGGCCGCGGCATGTGCGGGGCGCGGCGGCGGCTTCATTGTGGCGGCGATTATAAGCCACACCAGAACCAATGCCGAGCAGGCAAAAAACACACCTTCCTGGCCCGCATATTTCAATACCAAACCGCCCAGCGCACCGCCTGAAAACAGGCCCAGCGCCTGCGTGGTGTTATAAACGCCCATCGCGGCGCCTTTGCGCATGCCAGGCGCCAGCTTCGATACCAGTGACGGCTGTGAGGCTTCCAGCACGTTAAAGCCGGTGAAATACACCAGCAACATCGCCGCCATCCACCACAGCGTATGAGGAAATACCGCCAGGCACAACTGACCGATCAGTACAGCACTAATGGCGCCCAGCAAAATACTTTTCATCTTGCCACGTTTTTCCCCAACGATGATGGCCGGCACCATCAAGAAAAACGATAGGCCCATCACCGGCAAGTACATTTTCCACGACGCGTCGAGCGGCAAGCCTTGCGCCACCAGGATTTGCGGCAGGATAACGAAGAGCGCGGTCTGCGTCGCGTGCAGCGCGTAGACACCAAAATTAAGGCGCAGCAATTCAGGGTTGTGCAATACCTCAAAAAACGGCGCTTTGACATGAACCGGCGGCGCAGGCGGGTTCGGCACCACCCAGATCACCACACCGATCGCCACCACGGCCAACACGCCAATGGCGCCGAATAAGCCGCTCATGCCGATCCAGCGAAATACGATGGGAGCGGCGATAATCGCCACCGCAAACGACACGCCGATACTCGCGCCGACCATGGCCATCGCCTTGGTGCGATTGGCTTCGCTGGTCAGGTCGGCGATAAACGCGGTCACGGCGGAAGAGATCGCGCCGGCGCCCTGGATGGCGCGGCCAACAATAATCCAGACCATATCGTGGGCGAATGCCGCAACCAGGCTGCCGACGGCAAACAGGACTAGACCGGCGATAATCACCGGTTTGCGGCCCAGCTTGTCCGAAGCCCAGCCATAAGGAATGTACAACAGCGATTGGGTTAGGCCGTAAATGCCGATGGCCAGGCCGACCAACAGCGCGTTGTCGCCGCCGGGCACGGTTTTGGCATACACCGAAAATACCGGCATGATCATAAACAGGCCCAGCATGCGCAATGCAAAAATCGCCGCCAGCGACGCCGTTGCGCGTATTTCGGGAGCGCTCATGCGGGTGGAAGGGGCTTGGGTATTCGACATCGGGTTCTACATCCGGAAGGAATTGGCAACAGTGCTTACGCGCAAACCGCGCTCGCCAGGTGAATGCGGCACGATAGCCGAAAATCGATCAGCGCGACGCGCAACCAGAATATATGCGCCATGGCCCCGCACCTGCTGCTAGCGCGCTCGAGCGCTAGGCGCCGGCTCGGTTCCCGGTCAATGCGGGCGCAGCGCCATCACACACCACCTCGAAACAGGGCGCCGAAGCCGGTGAGATGCGCGGTGAAAATGCGGGTAATCAGGGCATAAAAGGGCCGCAGTCAGAGATACGGGTACGGCTCTCACCAAAAGTCGCTATAGTAGCAGGTTTGGCCTCCCCCGCTTTTCGATAGGCTCATGGAACAAATCCGCATACGTGGGGCACGCACCCACAACCTGAAGAACGTCAATCTGGACCTGCCCCGCCATAAATTGGTGGTGATCACCGGCCTATCCGGCTCCGGCAAGTCGTCGCTCGCCTTCGATACGCTCTATGCGGAAGGCCAGCGACGCTACGTCGAGAGCTTGTCGGCCTATGCGCGGCAGTTCTTGCAGTTGATGGAAAAACCCGATGTCGACCTGATCGAGGGGCTTTCTCCTGCGATTTCAATCGAACAGAAGGCAACTTCGCACAATCCGCGCTCGACAGTCGGCACGGTCACCGAAATTCACGACTACCTGCGCTTGCTCTACGCCCGCGTCGGCACGCCTTATTGCCCCGACCACCATCTGGCGCTCGAAGCAAAAAGCGTCTCGCAGATGGTCGACATCGTGCTGGCCATGCCGGAAGACACCAAGCTGATGGTGCTCGCGCCCGTGATCGCCAACCGCAAGGGTGAGCACACCGAATTATTCGAAGCGATGCAGGCCCAGGGCTTTGTCCGGTTCCGGATCCGCTCGGGCGGCGGCACGGCCAACGAGGGCGAAGCCAAGATTTTCGAAGTCGAAAATCTGCCCAAGCTGAAGAAAAACGACAAACACACCATCGACGTGGTGGTCGACCGGGTCAAAGTGCGCGCCGATATGAAGCAACGCCTGGCTGAGTCGTTCGAAACCGCCTTGCGCCTGGCCGATGGCCGAGCCGTTGCGCTGCAAATGGACAGCGGCGAAGAGCAGTTGTTCAGTTCGAAGTTTGCCTGCCCGGCGTGCTCTTATTCCTTGCAAGAGCTTGAGCCGCGCTTATTCTCGTTCAACAACCCGATGGGCGCCTGCCCCGATTGCGACGGCCTGGGGCAGATCACATTTTTCGATGCCAAGCGCGTGGTGGCGCACCCCTCCTTGTCTTTGGCAGCAGGTGCGGTCAAGGGCTGGGACCGGCGTAATCAGTTTTACTTCCAGATGCTGCAAAGCCTGGCCGCATTCTACGAATTCGATGTCGATACCGGTTTCGAGGAGCTGCCTGAACCTATCCGCACGATTATTCTGTACGGTTCCGGCAAACAGGCCATTCCGTTTGCCTATATGAATGAAAAGGGTCGTACATCGATCCGCGAGCATGCTTTTGAGGGGATTATCCCCAGCCTGGAACGCCGTTATCGCGAAACAGATTCGATGGCGGTGCGCGAAGAACTCGCCAAATACCAGAACAACCAATCCTGTCCGGCCTGCGAAGGCACCCGTCTGCGCCGCGAAGCGCGCAACGTCAAAATCGGCGAAGGCGCTAACGCACGCGCCATCTTCGAAGTCAGCGGCTGGCCGCTGCGCGATTCGCTGGGCTTTTTTATGACCTTGCGGCTCGACGGCTCAAAGCGCGACATCGCCGACCGTGTCATCAAGGAAATCGTCTCGCGACTGAATTTCCTGAACGATGTCGGACTCGACTATCTGGCCCTGGACCGCAGCGCCGATACCCTATCCGGCGGCGAAGCGCAGCGCATCAGGCTTGCTTCGCAAATCGGCTCCGGGTTGACCGGCGTGATGTATGTGCTCGACGAACCCTCGATCGGCCTGCACCAGCGCGACAACGACCGTTTGATCAAGACGCTCAAGCATTTGCGCGACCTCGGCAACTCGGTGATCGTGGTCGAGCATGACGAAGACATGATACGGATGGCCGATTATGTGGTCGATATGGGACCGGGAGCCGGCGAACACGGCGGCACCGTGATTGCCGAAGGCACGCCCAAGCAAATCGAACAGCATCCCGATTCGACCACCGGCGAATATCTGTCCGGCCGGCGCCGCATCGAAATGCCGAGTGACCGTAAAGCACCGGACGAACGCCGGCTGCGCATCACCGAAGCCTATGGCAACAACCTCAAGCATGTTTCCCTGGATCTACCGGTTGGCCTGCTGACTTGCGTCACCGGCGTGTCGGGCTCTGGGAAATCGACGCTGATCAACGACACGCTCTATCACGCGGTCGCCAATCATCTGTACGGTTCGTCCACGGAACCGGCGCCGTATGAGTCGATTGAAGGGTTGGAACACTTCGACAAAGTCATCAATGTCGACCAGTCACCGATCGGCCGCACCCCGCGCTCCAATCCGGCGACCTACACCGGCTTGTTTACGCCGATTCGCGAATTGTTCTCGAGCGTACCCACCTCCAAGGAACGCGGTTACGACCCAGGTCGCTTCTCGTTCAACGTCAAGGGTGGGCGCTGCGAAGCGTGTCAGGGCGACGGCGTGCTGAAGGTGGAGATGCATTTTCTGCCGGACGTCTACGTGCCTTGCGACGTGTGTCACGGCAAGCGTTACAACCGCGAAACCCTGGAAATTCAGTACAAGGGCAAGAACGTTCATGAAGTGCTCGATCTTACCGTCGAGCAGGCCTATGAATTCTTCAAGCCCGTGCCGGTGGTAGCGCGCAAGCTCAAAACCTTGCTCGATGTCGGGCTCGGTTATATCCGCCTGGGCCAATCGGCCACTACACTGTCGGGTGGCGAGGCGCAACGCGTCAAACTGTCGCTGGAACTGTCCAAACGCGATACCGGTCGCACCTTGTATATCCTCGACGAGCCGACCACCGGCCTGCACTTCCACGATATCTCGCTGCTGCTCGAAGTGATACACCGGCTGCGCAAGCAGGGCAATACCGTGGTCATCATCGAGCACAATCTCGATGTGATCAAAACAGCCGATTGGGTTATCGATCTGGGACCCGAAGGCGGCGCCGGCGGCGGACAGATTATTGCTCAGGGAACACCCGAACAGATTGCAAAATCGAAGGCGAGTTTCACCGGCAAATATCTGGCCCCTTTGCTAAAACGCAGCTTAATTACACAATAAGCGCAAAATAAAAGTGCTAGTCTGCCATCTCCCACATTCGCCGCTTGCGGCGATGACGACAGGCGGCTAACCTACTTGTACTGTGCTGCGTAATCCGCAGCATGGCATGCGGCTTAAGATATGCTGCGATGCAGAAAGGGAAACACCGTGGGTGAACATAAAGCCAATCATAAGACGCCCGATATCAGCGTGCCGCTAACCCGGGTAGTCGCCGGACCGCTGCTCTATCAGCAATGGCTGACACCTGTCAGCTATGCGTTTGCGGCGGCAGCACTGCTGGCGGTTTTGCTCTTGCATCTGTTGGTCGGCCTGCTTGCAGGTCTATTGGTTTACCAAATTGTGCAAAGCATTGCGCCACTGCTTGAGCGCAAACTATCGAGTCAGCGAGCCAAAATGGTCGCGGTGTTTATGCTGTCGGCCGTGATTATCGGTGGATTTACCGGCGCGGTGCTTGGCGGTGTCGAGCATTTCAAGCACGACGTGCCCAGTATTGCGCGCATGTTCTCTCGCTTACTACAGATTTCAGACGATATTCGCGCGCGGCTGCCGGCTTGGGCCGGCGACTATATCCCGGTCGATATCGCCGCGATGCGCGATGAAGCCAGCGGCTGGATCACCAGCCATCTAAGCCAGATCCAAAACATGGGGCACGCTGCGCTACGCGGCTTCACGCATTTGCTGATCGGCATGATACTCGGCGCCTTTATTGCCATGGGCTCGATCAAAGCCCATCCGTATCGGCCCTTGGCGGCAGCCCTGGTGACCCGCATCAATCGATTTTCGCTGGCGTTTCGCCGCATCGTGTTCGCCCAGTTCAAGATCTCAGCGCTCAACTCCATTTTTACCGCGATCTATCTGCTGGTGCTCTTGCCGCTGTTTAACTCGCGCCTGCCACTTTCGAAGTCGCTGGTCTGCCTGACTTTTCTGGTGGGCTTGCTGCCGGTGGTCGGCAACCTGATTTCGAACACGGTCATTGTGCTGGTGTCGCTCTCCGTCAGCGTGCCCGCCGCAATCGCCTCGCTGGTCTTTCTGGTGCTGATACACAAGTTCGAATATTTCCTGAACGCGCGGATTGTCGGCGGCGAAATCGAAGCCAAAGCGTGGGAGCTGCTGCTGGCCATGCTGGTGATGGAGGCGGCTTTCGGTATTCCAGGCGTGATTGCCGCGCCGATTTTCTATGCCTATATCAAGCATGAACTGCGCGCGGCCAAGCTGATCTAAGGCCGGGCGCGCAGGGTGCGCTTCAAACCGACGTTGAATGTGGCATTCGGCGCGCTGAACCTCAGCAGAGCCGCTACACAACTAGACGTTCACCACTTCGATCTGATAGACGCCCCACGGGCATAGCGGAAAACGCTCCTTGACGGGCTTAGCCGCCATATCAGGGAACGCATCGGCATCGTACACCGCCCACAAGGGGCCCAGTCCGCCGATGGAAATCGGCTCACCATCGAGATGTGTCGCCAGGATAAAACGGTATGTCTGGATCATAGCCAGATCCGGCATCACGTTATAACCATCGACCGCACGAAACAGAATTTTGCTATTGTCACCGAGCACAGCACCCACCCCGGCCAACACATCGGTGACGAGCGGTCCGCTCAAAGCATGCCGCCGATTGTCATATTCGAGTGTCGGATTGATGGTGACTTCGGGCAGCGCCGCCAGGGTCGCAAAATCGAATTCGAATGCGCTGGCAAATTTGACACCCTGTTTGTACATCATCTGGTCGCGCGCCGGCTCGATCGGCCCGCGATTGGCGCCGTGTATCGCTCCGCTTACCGTCAGCACCACCGGCATGGCGGCAGTGGCCAGCGGCGAAAGACTCGACTCGCCGACTACGGCATTGGCCTTGAGCGCCGTGGCGCCGAGCACGCTGCCGGCCGCGCCCGCTAGAAATTGACGTTTATTCATCATGCCTCCCATGTAGACCAGAGTAAGCGCCTTAGCGAAACACCACCGTCTTGTGCCCATTGAGTATGACTCGCTGCTCGACATGCCATTTCACGGCACGCGCCAAAGTCACACACTCGACATCGCGGCCGATGGCCGTCAAGTGGTCCGGCGCCATGCTGTGGTCGACGCGTGCCACTTCCTGCTCGATGATCGGGCCTTCATCCAGATGCGTCGTGACGTAATGGGCTGTCGCGCCGATCAATTTGACGCCGCGATCGAAGGCTTGATAGTACGGCTTCGCGCCCTTGAAGCTGGGTAGGAAAGAGTGATGGATATTGATGGCCCGGCCCGACAATTTTTCGCACAACTCCGGCGAAAGAATTTGCATATAACGCGCCAGCACCACCAGATCCACCTCATGCTCGTCGACCAGCTCAATCACTCTGGCTTCCTGGCTCGCTTTCGCGCTCGCGGAAGAACCCGTCAACGGCAAGTGATGGAAGGGAATATCGTAACTCGCGGCGAGTTGGTAGAAATCTTTATGATTCGACACGATCGCCGGAATTTCGATTTGCAATTGTCCGGTGCGGTAGCGAAACAGTAAATCATTCAAACAGTGGCCGATCTTCGACACCATAATCATCACACGCGGCTTGATCGACACGTCGTGCATCTCCCAGCGCATCGCGAAGCCGGCGGCCAGTTGGGTAAACGCCTCGCGCAAGTCGACCAATCCCGGGTCGCCATCATGCTGGAAGTGAACCCGCATAAAAAATTCACCCGTCGACGCGTCGCCAAATTGCGCCGAATCGAGAATATTGCTGCCGCGCTCGTAGAGAAAACCCGATACGGCATGCACAATGCCGGGGCGGTCCGGGCAGGATAATTTAAGAATAAAACCTAGTTCACTCGACATAACACTATTTCCTTAAAACAACATCGGCACCGGACATAAACAGCGCCGCCATCCCCGGGCAATCGCCCTCACTCAAACTGCCGGCGCGCAATAAATGGTCAAGCACGGACAGGCAGGCATAGATCGTCATACTGCCGTCGCGCAAGCATTGCATAATTTGTGCCGGGCTCGCCAGCCTATGTTCGCTGACTTCGCCGTCTTGATTTCGCGGTACAAAATCGGCCGGCAAGGCAAGATCATAGATAAAGAGTTGTTCCGCGTGGGTGCCGGCCGGCACTTCATGCAAGATCTGCAAAATGCGGCCAGGCGTCGCCTGGCGCGCCAATTCGGCAGGAACCCCCGATTCTTCCCAGGACTCCTTGACGAGTGTCTCGGCCAGACCACACCCCCAAGCGATGCCGCCGCCGACCAAGGTGTCGAGCATGCCGGGGTCGATCGGTTTTTGCGGGCTGCGCCGGGCGGTCCACATCATGGTTTCGCGGCCCGACACCTGCGCAGCGCGCATTTCGGACAGCACGATGCCATTCACATTGACACCATAGGTCATGGTGCCGAAAAAGGGCGAGGCAGCGCGCTCGATCAGGGCCAGGGGTGCATCGTCAAAGGCGTTGCGGATCGCGTAAGTCTCATTGCGCCAGCCCGTGATATGGCCGTCTGCCGCCAGTGCATCGATCACCGCGGCTAGGGCTGCGCTCCGGGCGGCGACGCTATCGAGGTGTGCCGCGAGCACAACAGCGTGCGCGCGCAACTCGAAAACTTCGGGCCAGCGCGACAGCAGCGCCAAGTCTTGCCGGCGTATCCAGCCGACCTGCAAGCTGCCGATCAAAAACGGAACATGCCGAGTCACGTCGAAACGTCGCGCGGCCGCGGTACAGGGAAAACTCATGCCGACTCCGACGGAAAAAGTCGATTTTACCAAGTATCGCGCCGCAAAATGCGAACGACCGGCTTGCTTGGTGGCAGAATCGTATCCGGCGCGTCGCTGAGAATAGGTATGAGCGGCCCGGCGTTCTCTCAGGAGGTTCACACGAAGCAAAATTGGGGAGATCGGAATGGAGTGGAGAAACGCACAGGCGGGCGATCTTGCCGCCCTGATGTCCTGGGTGCGCGATACTCGGCAGTGCTTGCATTGGGCCGGCGGCAAAGTCCATTTTCCGCTGCACTTGCCCCGACTTGCCGACGAGATTGAATTTATGCCGACTAATGCATGGTGTTTGTGCGAGAAAGGCGAGATGGTCGGATTCGGGCAAATTCTGCGGCGCGCCCCATCGCGCGCCCATTTCGCGCGGCTGATCGTGGCCCCCGAACTGCGGGGTCATGGCTATGGCGCGGTACTGTGCGAAAAAATGCTGGCAACCGCGATGCGATGGCCCGACTATGAAATCGCCACCCTCAACGTGTTCCGCAGCAATCTTGTCGCGCAAGCGCTATACCTGCGCATGGGCTTCCAGCCTGTCGATCTGGCCGACTCTGAGCAACGCGATCCTCATGTATTGCTGATGGTGCGTGCTTTACACGATGATGACGCGCCGCCCTAGCCGTTAATCACTAGCGGTTTGCAGCGCTCAGCGCCCGCACCAAGGCATCGCCGCCTTCTGTCGGCGAACCCGAGTTGTCGATGCGGGCAAACTGTGCGCCCACAGGCAGCTCGAACGCCGGCTGATGCGCCAAGCGGTCGCGCACCTGCTGCTCGCTTTCGCGGCCTCGGGATGCCAGACGCCGCGCCAGCACCTGATTGTCGGCTTCGATCAGCACCACCCCCATGGTCGGATAAGCCGCGAGCGCATCGTTGCAATAGCCACGCGAACCGTTAATCACGACCGTTGCGCCCCGCGCCAACCAAAGATCGATTTCGCGGCCGATACCGTAGCGCAAGCCGTGGCTTCGCCATTCAAGCGCAAACAAGCCAAGCGCTGCGCGCACGGCGAACTCGGCCGGCGTCAGCGCGATATGATTTTCTCCGCCGGCATCGGCCGCCCGTGTGATATAGCGATGTGCAAATAGCACCGGCGTTTCGGTCTCGGCCCCGGTCTCGCCCAGTTGTGCGCGCGCATAGGTCAGCAAGGTGTCTTTACCCGCCCCGGAGGGGCCCATCACGTAAATCAAGCGGCCGTTCATCAGCAATCCTTCTCAATAGACCGCAGCGTCGTGCCGAACGGCAGGCGCTGCCACAAACGAAAATCGTCGCCCGCTTGCGGTTCGACGTAAATCGCCACACCGTCAACCGGCAAAGGGCCGAGTGCCGCGATCCGCTGCTCCCACCATGCCAGCATCAGTTGAGCGTCGGCTGCATCGATCGAGTTCGATAAGGTCAGATGGAAGCGATATTCATCGAACACAAAGGGGTAGCCCCATTCGAGCATCAAAGCTTCCTGGCGCGCACTGAGCGGCATCTTGCGGCGCTTGGCGAGCGCCAAGTCAGACGGAGCGGCGCGCAACGGCGCAAAGCTTCGCACGGCGCTGGCCGCCAGCGAGCGCATCGCCGCCTCCCCGGTCGCCTCGCCAGCCGGATCTGCAGCGCCAGGCTTGGCGATTTGGATGGCGACAAAACGCTCCAGCAAAGCAACTCGGGGCGACAGCATAAAACCATGTTGCCGGCTCGCCCAGTCGGTCGCGAGCGCCAACACGGCGTGGCTATCGATACCGGGTTTGCAGTGAAACGGCGCCACCAACGTCGCATGCCAGCCATAGCGGCGAGGCTCCGAGTTGAGATCGGCTAGAGAGCGACTTAATCCCGGCACAGTTGGCGCCGGCGGCGGCACGGGGCCCGATGGATCTCGTTGCAACCAGGCGCAACCGGCTTGCCACCACGGGGAAGCGGCGCCAGGTGCGTAGTAAATCGCAAAACGCGCGGCCGCACCGAAGTGCGTATCTGCGTCGCAGTGTGCTGTATTTGACATGGCGAATACACTCATCGAGCCGGTGCGGTTTCCGGTTCGACCAACAATTGAACCCGCTCTCCGGAAAAATGGCTCAAGCCGTATTTGACCGGTACGCCATCGGCGTCAACATCGATATTCTCGACCACCAAGATCGGCTGTTGCCGGTTAATCGAGAGCCTGCGCGCGGTTTCAGCGTCGGGCAGCGCCGTGCCGATGCGGCTCGAACGCCGCGTGTAGTCGGCAACACCGAATTCGGCGAAGGCCAGCGTGGTACTGCCCAGCCGCCCCAGTACTTCAGGTAAATCAGGAAAGCGCGCGGCCGGATACCAGCTACGGGCACACGACAAGGGAATGCCATCGGCTGAATGAGCCGTGTCTATCATGTAGACCTGGGTGCCGATACGCAAACCCAGGGCCCTCGCCACGACCGGCTCTGCCTTGACCTTGCTGCTGTCGAACATTTCATGCGTAACCTCGGCGTGAATCTCACGCAAGTTCTCGGTGAAGCGGGTGCGCCGACCGATGCTGTAGTCGATCGCCGCGGGCTGCACAAAAGTGCCTCGTCCCTGTTCGACGCTGACCAAGCCCTGCGCGGCCAAACCCAACATCGAGCGCCGGATGGTATGGCGATTCACGCCAAAACGTTTGGCAAGCTCGCCCTCGCTGGGCAGCCGCCCGTCTTCGCCAAACCCCTGACCGACAATTTCTCCAGCCAGTATTTGTTCGATCTGGCGCCACACGGCAACCCCCGCGCCTCGCTCCACAGCGCTTGCCGTGGCAGGAGCCATGTCGACGGTCTGCTCGGCGGCTTTCGTGGTTGATGTCATCTCAATGTCATTCCTATGCGTTTTAATTGAGCGCCCCCCGGACTTGACGCAGCGCGCCAGACCTCCCGGGCTACCCCGAGGGCAATTCCTGAGCCCCTTGGGCCGCCAGGGGCAAACTTGGGAGCGGCGCCGCGGTTTCTCGAAGCGCCGTTTTAAAGCCAGATTGTAAGTTCTGGCCGGCTATCTGCGTTGTTATAACGGCAGTCGCCCGCGGGCTCCCTGATTGTCGCCCAGAAATTTGACATACAGATGAAGCGCCGCCCTGCTTGATACATTTGCCTAACACCGTTTGATTCGAATACATGATTGGTATAGTATAGACGTCTAGACGTTTAGACAAGGTGAGAAAATGCCCGCATCCAGTTCAATGTCATCTCCTGAAGTTCGGAATATCGATCGAGCCGATCCCGTCGCCCGCCGCGCTTGGCTTGCGATCTTGGCGCGCACCTCTAGAGCCTCGCTCGAAGACGCTTTGCGCGCGGCGCTGCCCGACGGCTTACCGCAATTCGATTGGTTACGCGCCCCCGAAACCGGGCTTGCCATGGTGCGGGGTCGGGTGGGCGGCAGCGGCGATGCATTCAACCTGGGAGAAGCGACCGTGACGCGCGCCACGCTTAGGTTGCGCGCCACGGCCAACATCCCGCTCACGGTCGGCACCGCTTGCCAATTGGGCCGCGACAAACGGGCCACCGAGCTGGCCGCGCTCAGCGACGCCCTGCTGCAAGTGCCGGCGTATCACGAGGCAATCTACACACAGGTGATCCAGGCGCAAGCGCAGCAGATCAAGATCGATCGCGAAGCGCAACAGCGCGCCGCCGCCGCGACACGTGTCGAATTCTTTACCCTGGTCAGAGGCGACTGATGAGCACACCCTATAAAGACACGGCTCCTATGACGAATAGTCTGCGCTGGGATACGCTGGCCCCCGGCTTTTCCGATCCCGTACACGATAGCCAGGCCGCATTCAGGACTTTGCTCAATGCGCTGTCCCGTCCAGCCCGCCTGTTCCGCATGGAAGCTACCCTCGATACCGGCAGCACTGCAACGCCGGTCGCAGCACTGGCCGCACTCTATGCGCTGTGCGATTTCGCAACGCCGGTATGGCTGGCGTCGCCCAATGAGGCACTCGCCTCGGCGTTGCGCTTTCATACCGGCGCGCCGCTGGCCGCGCAGCCCGCCGACGCAGCATTCGCCTGGATCGATCAAGTCGAGGCCATCCCGGCATTCAGTGATTTCGCGTTGGGCGACGCCGAATCGCCCGAGTTTTCAGCAACCTTGCTAATACGCGTGGACAGTCTGAGCGGCGGTCCCAAGCTGCGCTGCAGCGGCCCCGGCATTGAAACCACGCAAATCCTGGCGCCGCTCGGTTTGCCGGCAGGATTCTGGAGCGCGCGCGCCGAACTCGCCGCGCTATTTCCCTGCGGCGTCGATCTGTTCCTGATCTGCGGCGATACGCTAGCCGGCGTGCCGCGCACCACCCGCGTCGAGGAGCTCTAATGTACGTAGCCGTCAAAGGTGGCGAACGCGCCATCGAACAATCATGGCGCCAGCTCGAAACGGCGCGGCGCGGCGACCCGGCTCTGCCCGAGTTGAGCGTCGAACAAATCCGCCAGCAAATGCGTCTCGCGGTGGCGCGCGTGATGACGGAAGGCTCGGTCTACGATGAAGAGCTTGCCGCGCTGGCCATCAAACAAGCGGCCGGCGATCTGGTCGAAGCGATTTTTCTGGTGCGAGCCTATCGCACCACGCTGCCGCGCTTCGGCTACACCGAACCCATCGACACCGAGCAGATGCAAATTCAACGCAGAATTTCATCAACCTTCAAAGATGTGCCGGGTGGCCAGATTCTCGGCCCTACCTACGACTACACGCAACGCCTGTTGGACTTTACCTTGCTGGCGGGCGGTGAAGCCGCAGCGCCGGCAGTTCCAGCGGCGCAAGTTCAGGCAATAGCCGAGCTAGCGACCGAAGCGATGCCGCGGATTATCGCCTTGCTCAATCGCGAAGGCTTGATCGAACAGGAACGCGTTTCCGATCCGCCGCGTGAACCCGGCGACTTGTCGCGCGAACCCCTGCGGATTCCGGCCGATCGTTCGACCCGCTTGCAAAATCTGGCGCGCGGCGATGAGGGATTTATGCTCGCACTCGGTTATGCAACGCAACGCGGCTACGGCAATTCGCATCCCTTTGCCGGCGAAATCCGCTTGGGTAAAGTCGCGGTCGAAATGGAGCTGGAAGAGCTCGGTTATGCGATTGAAATCGGCGAGATCGAAATCACCGAATGCCAGATGATCAACAAATTCGACGGCAATATGAAAACGCCGCCGGCCTTTACGCAAGGCTACGGCCTGGCCTTCGGCCACGCGGAGCGCAAGACCATGGCCATGGCCCTGGTGGACCGCGCATTGCGTGCCGAGGAGCTAGGCGAGACCTTGGAGTCGCCGGCTCAAGATCATGAATTTGTGTTGTATCACAGCGATAACGTCGAAGCATCGGGTTTCGTACAGCATCTGAAACTGCCGCATTACGTCGACTTCCAATCCGAATTGAATCTGGTGCGCCGTCTGCGCGAAAACCATCCTTCGCTGCAAACCAACCACGCCCCCTCTCTTCAGGAGGACGTAGCATGAGTCACTTAGCCAACATCCCGGCACTCCGCGAGGCTGTCGTCGATCACGATACCGCAGCCCCCGCCGTCGAAGGGTATAACTTTGCCTACCTCGACGAACAAACCAAGCGGATGATACGCCGCGCCCTACTCAAAGCGGTTGCCATACCCGGCTATCAAGTGCCATTCGGCTCGCGCGAAATGCCGCTGCCCTATGGCTGGGGAACCGGCGGAATCCAGGTGACGGCGGCCATCATCGGCCAACAGGACACCCTCAAGGTGATCGATCAGGGTTCGGACGAAACCACCAACGCGGTGAATATCCGGCGCTTCTTCGCCCGCACGGCAGGTGTCAAAACCACCCAAAAAACCGCCGAGGCCAGCATTATCCAGACCCGCCACCGGATTCCAGAAAAGCCGCTGACCGAACAGCAGATTATGGTGTATCAAGTGCCCATGCCTGAGCCGCTGTTCAAGCTTGAGCCGCGCGTGGCCGAATGCCGCAAACTGCATGCCCTGGCCGACTATGGTTTGATCAGCGTCAAGCTGTATGAAGACATCGTCCAGCACGGCAGTATTGCGACCACTTACGATTATCCCGTGATCGTCAACCACCGCTATCTGAGCTCACCTTCGCCGATTCCGAAGTTCGACAACCCCAAGCTCCATATGAATCCGGCGCTACAGTTATTCGGTGCGGGCCGCGAGCGCAGGCTGTATGCGATTCCGCCTTACACCTCGGTGAAAAGCCTGGATTTCGACGACTACCCTTTCGAAGTCGAACGTTGGCAACATGCTTGCGCGCTATGCGGTTCGCACCAAAGTTTTCTCGATGAGGTCATCGTCGACGACGCGGGCAAGCGCATGTATGTCTGTTCAGACAGCGACTACTGCCATGAACACCGAGCCGGCCAGGAAACACCGTGGGATGTGTCGGGCCTGAGCGAACCGCCGACAACGCCGGTCGCGGCACATGAGGAGTCGACATGCTAAATCCTTTGCTAAAAGTGCGCCAGCTCAGCAAGCTCTACGGCAGCCGGATCGGTTGTCAGGATGTCAGCTTCGATCTCTACCCTGGAGAAGTGCTGTGTGTGGTCGGAGAGTCCGGCTCGGGCAAATCCACCTTGCTCAGCACCCTGGCCTTGCGGCTCCAGGCCGACGCCGGAAGCTTGCATTACACCAGCACCCAGGGTGAAGATATCGATCTACTGAGTCTGTCGGAGCCACGTCGCCGCATGCTGATGCGCTCCGAATGGGGCTTTGTCGAACAAAATCCGCGCGATGGCCTGCGCGCCGGCGTATCGGCCGGAGCCAATATCGGCGAGCCTCTGATGGCGGTCGGAGCCAGGCACTATGGTCAAATACGCGCCACCGCCACGCAGTGGATGAGCCGCGTCGAACTCGATACCGCGCGTATCGACGATCTGCCGGCCTCGTTTTCAGGCGGTATGCAACAACGCCTGCAAATCGCGCGCAATCTGGTCACCGGGCCGCGCCTAGTGTTTATGGACGAACCCACGGCCGGGCTCGATGTTTCCGTACAGGCACGGCTGCTCGATCTATTGCGCACCCTGACCTCGCAACTTCATCTGTCGGCGCTGGTCGTGACTCACGATATCGGCGTGGCGCGCTTGCTCGCGCATAGGCTGATGGTGATGCAACATGGACGCGTGGTTGAAGCGGGGCTGACGGATCAGGTGCTTGATGATCCGCAGCATCCGTATACCCAACTGCTGGTTTCGTCGGTATTGCCGGTGTAATTTCATCACCCCAGCTCCAGTCATTGACCTAGGAATACTGAACCGTATCATGACACTCACACTATCCGGCCAGCCGGCAAATGCCGCCGACGCACCAGTTGTCAGCGATATCCCCCATGATGCAGCCGCGTTGCAGGCATTCGGCCTGGACGATGCTTTGATGGTGCGTGCACGCGGCATTTCAAAAACGTTTACCCTGCATACACAAGGCGGCGTGCAAATCCCCGCGTTACACCATGTCGATCTCGATCTAAGTCAAGGCGAATGCGTCGTGCTGGTCGGCCCCTCGGGAGCCGGCAAAAGCACCTTGCTACGCTGCCTGTACGGTAACTATCTGGTGAGCGCCGGCGCGATTCATGTTCGCACTCCTGTGACCGACGACGATGATCAGGCCCCTTGCATTGCGTTAAGCGGCGCCTCGCCGCACCGCGTGGTGGCGCTGCGACGCCATTTGCTGGGCTACGTCAGCCAGTTCTTGCACGTGATACCGCGCGTATCGACTTTGGCGATTGTCGCTGAACCGTTAGTACTGCGCGGTGTCGAAGAACAGGAGGCGCACGCACGTGCCGGCGCTTTGCTGGAGCGCTTGAATGTGCCGCGCAGGTTGTGGACCCTGCCCCCCGCGACGTTTTCGGGCGGCGAGCAACAGCGCGTCAATATCGCGCGCGGCCTGATCGCCGAGCATCCGGTACTGTTGCTTGATGAACCTACGGCCTCGCTGGATGCGGAAAATCGCGAGGTGGTCGCGCAATTGATTACCGAGGCCCGCCAGCGCGGTGCGGCAATCGCCGGTATCTTTCATGACGAAGACACCCGTGGCCAAGTCGCCACACGGCGGCTTGAATTGCAGCCCGTACTACGCGCCGTCGCTTAAGTTGCCCCCATATTAAAACCCGTCGAACGGAGTAACACCCATGTTGATCAAAAATGCCCGCATTGTGACCCCGAAAGAAGACTTTATCGGTGTCGTGAGCATTCAGGATGGACTGATTCACGAACTGTCACGCGGCACCACCAGCCTGCCCGATGCAATCGATTGGCAAGGCGACTATCTAGTGCCGGGACTGGTGGAGCTGCACACCGACAACCTCGAAAAACATCTATCGCCGCGCCCAGGCGTGATGTGGAATACCGAAGCGGCCTTTGTGATTCACGACGCCCAGGTGGCGGCCGCCGGCATCACCACCGTGTTCGACGCCTTGAGTATCGGCGACCGCAGCAACGTCGGTATCCGCGAACGCGAATTGCAAGTGCGGTGCGCCAACGCACTCACGCGTTTTAGCGAACAAGGCTTGCTGCGCGCCGACCACTTCCTGCATTTACGCTGCGAAATTGCCACGGCCGATGTCGTCGAAGCGTTCGACGAACTTGCCGATCACGCATTGCTGCGCCTGGTTTCGGTGATGGACCACACGCCGGGTCAGCGGCAGTGGCAAGACCCCAAACAATGGCGCGCCTATCAGGAACGTCATGGCAAGTGGACCGACGAAAAAATGGCCAGCGCGCTCGAAGTCTTGCGCGATGAGCAACAACGCTTTGCCGATGCCCATCGGCGTGCGATTGTCGAACGCTGCCGGACGCGCGGCGTGCCGCTGGCGAGCCACGACGACACCCTGGTCGAACATGTTGCAGAAGCTGCCGCCGAAGGCATTTCGATTTCCGAATTCCCGACCACACTGGCAGCAGCCCAAGCGGCGCGCGCGCAAGGCATGGATATCGTGATGGGCGCGCCCAATGTGGTGCGTGGCGGCTCACACTCGGGCAACGTCCGCGCAAGCGACCTGGCAGCAGCCAATTTGCTCGACATTCTGTCTTCCGACTATGTACCATCGAGCTTGCTGCACGCGGCCTTCGCCTTACCGGGTTTATGCGACTGGTCGTTGGCGCATGCCATCTCGGTGGTCTCGGAGCGTCCCGCGCGTTCGGTCGGCTTAAACGACCGCGGCGCGATTGAAATCGGCCGCCGGGCTGACATGATACGGGTGCGTTTGAATGAGAGTTTGCCGGTACCGTTGGCAACTTATCGGCTGGGGTTGCGGGTCGCTTAACAATTTGGGCGCATTCAGGTTCTACCCGTCACCGGCTTTGGTTTCGACGGCAAACCGCCAAGATCGATCAGGCTGGTAGCAATCATGATCGAATACCAGGCTTTCGGCGCAGTTGTCAGGTTGCGGTCGGCGTCGCCGAGCAGGCGAATATTGCGCTGAAAATCACGAATCATCTGTTCAAAGCGAACCAGAGACGCATCCGACAGTCTGGCCAGCTCGGCCCCCCAGGGCATGCCCAACTGCATCGCATGCGGTTTGGCGTGCTCGGCCACAATCCATTGGGCGACCTGATTGCGCATCGGGCCGTCCTTGCGCCATTCGAAGTCGCGCACCACCAGCAAACGCACTTCATTTCCAGGCAATAAGTCGATCAAGCGTAAATGATCGAGCCGGGTCAAATAGCGAACCAAGGCCGCTTGATCCAGGCCCTGCTCACGCCACAATTCGTCGGGCGAGCCGGAGCGCATGATAATGGCAAACACAAACGCCAGGTTTTTGTCGGTAGCCAGCGCCTGCTCCTGCTCGATACTCAATTGACGCAAGCGCGCGTCCGCATCGCGAGCGGTGATTTCGATCAATTCAATCAGGCTTACGTCGGCGAAGGTGCAAAGATCTTCAAGCCGGTCGATCGTCATGCCCTTGCAGGCAAACCAGCGCTTTAGGCTAGGCTCGCTGACCGCCAAGGCTGCCGCAATCTCCTTATAGCCGATGCCGCGGGCTCGCAATAAACGCTTCAGGCAAGCCACCAGCAAGGGCAATTGACGATCGTTTTCCTGACGTACCAGCCCGTTCCCCATCATGCTCTCCTTCTGAACAATTGATGCCGAAGCGCATCGATTACGCGAATCCTATCCCAAAAAGGATCATTTAATGATCCTTTTTAAAAATAACCCTGATCGAAAAAAGCACACCCTAAGATAGCCGCGTAGGACTTGAAACCAAAATAAAGAGAGACATATATGGCTGATCTATTGATTCGAGGCGGCACTGTGGTGGATGGCACTGGTGCCGCAGGATACATCGCAGATGTGCGTTTGCGAGGCGACACCATTGCCGAAGTTGGGCAGAATCTGCCGCATCAGGGCGAGCGCATCTACGATGCCAAAGGATGTTGCGTCACACCAGGCTTTATCGAAGCCCACACCCATTACGACGGCACCATGTGGTGGCAACCCGATCTCGACCCAATGCCCGGTTACGGTGTGACGACGGCAATCATGGGCAACTGCGGTTTCTCGATGGCGCCGGTGCATGAAGATCCGGCCGTGCGTATGGAGATGGTCAAAATATTCTCATTCTTCGAGGATATTCCAAGCGAACCATTTGTCAGCGAAGTGGCTTGGGATTGGCGAACCTGGTCTTCCTATAAGCAATCGCTGAGCAGCAAAGTCAAAGCCTCGGCCAATATCGCCAGCTTTGTCGGGCATATCGCCCTGCGTTTGGCGGTACTGGGCATGGAAGCCTGGGATCGCGCCGCCACGCCGGCAGAAGTCGCCCGCATGTGCGCCCTGCTCGACGATGCACTGACAGCGGGCGCCCTGGGCCTGTCGTCCAACCTGCACGATCACGACGGCGACAATCGTCCGGTGCCCAGCCTGTTGGCCGACGACACCGAATTCTCGGCGCTGATCTCGGTACTGGATCGCTTCCCCGGCACTTCGCTGCAAGTCATCGTCGACACCTTTATGCGCAAGACCGGCCCACAAGAAATGAGCCGTGTCGGCCGACTGTGCGAAGGGCATTCGGTACGCGTGCAATGGCTGGGTGTGCCGACCTTGCAATTCCAAAAAGATATTCAAGGCGTGATGATCGAGCAACACGAACGTTTCAAAAGCGATGGCCGCGATTTCTGGACCGGTTTCACTCATGTATCGCCGACCTATACCTTAAGCGTCAACCGCTCGCTGATCTTCGCTCAGTCCAACGATTACGTTTGGCACGAAGTGGTATTGGCCGAAACCGAAGCTGCCAAGCTCGCGCTGCTTAACGATCCCGATTGGCGTGCTCGCGCCCGTCATTCATGGGACCACGAAGCGTGGCGTCATTCGCCGATGGCGCAGCCGCAAAATCTCTATTTGCTGAACTCAGACAACGGCGTCGGTCCCATCAAGCTCAGTGTCGCAGCCTACGCCGCGCAGCTTGGCTTGCATGCATCCGATGCAATGGCCGAATGGCTGATTATCAATGGCCTGCAGTCGACCGTGCATTTGGCGCCGTTCGATATCGACGAAGAAATGGTGGTGCGCCTACTTAAAGACCCCAACACCGTCGGCAATATCAGCGACGCGGGCGCCCATGGCCAAATGCTCTGCGGCGGTGGCGAAAACATGTTGTTGTTCACCCATTTCGTCAAACAAACAGGAGCATTGACCGTCGAGGAAGCCGTGCATGTCCAGACCGGCAAACTGGCCAACCATTTCTCGCTACATGATCGCGGTGAAATCAAGGTCGGCAAACGCGCCGACATCACCGTCTTCCACCTGGATGAAATCAAACATCATGAGATGAAGAAAGTGTTCGATGTACCAGACGGCAGCGGCGGCAACATCTGGCGCTGGACCCGCGACCCGGCCCCCGTTCGCCTGACCCTGGTCAACGGCATCCCGACCTTCGACCACGGCAAATTCACCCAAGCCTTCCCTGGCCAGTTGATTGGGCCGGCCGTCCTGGAACTTGCCTGATTGCACCGCCCCGGCGCTTAAGCCGGGGGCGTCTTCTTTTTAAACATTGTGATCGATCTGATCAACCGGAGCGAAGTATCATGCCTACCATTCAGCCCATTCCAATGAAATTCCGCGTACCTGAAATGGCCTTTCCCAAAGGCTGGTATTGCGTCGCCGATGCGCATGAAATCAGTGCCGAGACACTCAAGCCGGTCAGTTATCTAAACCAGCAAATGATCGTCTATCGCACCCAATCGGGTGCAGCTCAGGTCGCCGACGCCTACTGCCCGCATTTGGGCGCCCACCTGGCATCCCATGACGGTTGCATCGAAAACGGCGCGATCACCTGCCCGTTTCACAAATGGAAATGGGATGGCCAAGACGGCCATTGCGTCGACATTCCCTATGCAGGCATCCCCCAATCGAACGGCCTCAAACTGACGCTGTACCCGACTCGGGAAGTCGACGGTATGGTGCTGATGTGGTACCACCCGCAAAATGAAGCCCCCGATTTCGAGCCGTACTCCAGCACGGCTTTGCAAAACGATAAATGGGTATTGTTCGAAACCAAGGAATGGGTCAGCACCAGCCCCTTCCGCGACATCTACGAAAACCTCTTCGATACCGCACATATCGTGCAGTTGCACGGTGCGACCAATATGCCCGTGATGCGCAGTATGGACCGCAAACCGCACGGCCTATTTGTCGACTATCAGATGGACCCCGATGCCGAACAATTCAGCATCAAAAACCTGGAAGTCCACTTCACCGGCGTCACAACGATTAATCAGTTATTCGAAGGACAAGGTTGGGCCACCAATTTCGTTATCTCGACCACCCCGATCGACAACGAAAGCTTCTTGCAAACCATGCGTCTCTACGTCAAAGACCTTGGCTCCAAAGAAATCAATGAAATGGTCGGCAAACCCTGGATCGAACGCTTTGCCTTCGAGGTCGAACAGGATTTCAAAGTGCTCAACTATAAAAAGCATTTGACGCACCCAAGGCTATGCGGCGGCGATGGACCGATTTATCAATATCGGGAGTATGCAAAGCAGTACTATGTTTAAGTGATAGATTGAACTGAGGGGGCGTTGGATACATACGCCCTCTCAGCTTCAAGCCAAGCCATTCGGCGAAACTTGCGTTGTGCAGCGGGTTTTGCCGTTGCTAGCTTGGCAAAATCTCATCGACCTAGACACCCGATGGTAATTACCCCGGCACTGCAGCGTGGCACCGTACTTATTCGCGATGCGTGCTAAGGTTGATGCGCAAGCTCGCCAAGTGCTGCCAGCAACGGCCCAAGATGCTGCTCGTATTTCCGCCAGCGCTGCATGGACGATTGATATATCGGCCGCAGTACCTGCATCCTACTGGCCGTGCGTGCAGCCTGCTTATTCCTGTGCGGTTCGAGACAGGCCTCACTCCACTCCAGTTCACAATACTCGAGCACGCGACGCGCCTGCATCTCTTGATCAGTGACGATATCTTCATATTCGACTTCAAGCCACGCATCAGCCGGTAGAACCTGACGCCAATGCTGCATCAAGCGGAAGTATTCGACGTAATAGCGCCCCAACTCAGTCAACTCATAAGTGTGCTCTTGCCCGATCGCAAATAGCTGCGTGAAGCAGGACAGGCAAGTGTCGATCGGGTTGCGCCTGATATGAATAATCTTGGCATTGGGCAGCATCAAATGAATCAGCCCGACGGCGAGGAAATTTTGCGGCATTTTGTCGATAATCCGCTGCGTTGTCGGCGCGTGCCGCTGCAAACCTTTTATATATTCGGCCCCATGAGCGGCAAGTTGCGCCGGCTCAAATAAGCGCAAATTATCCAATAGACCGGCACCGGCATAAGGGTGTTGAGCTATCTCCATCAGATCGGGCAGCTCTCCGGCGCTATAAATGTCCGGATGACTGGAGATGATTTGCGTGAGCAATGTGCTACCCGAGCGCGGCATACCCAATACAAAAATCGGCAAGCGCGATGGGTCGCCGGCGCCACGCAAGCGCTCGATCGATGCCGCATCGAAGTTGCCTTGCACGGCCGCAAACTGCGCGGCGGTTTTCTCCGGATCATAGGTCAGGGTGCCGCGCTTTAAGCCGCAACCTTGAAGGAACTGCCGGAACGCATTGTCGTAATCGCCCACATCGTCATAGCATTTGCCTAGTGCAAAATGTAATGGCACGGCTCGCTCTATTGCGAATCGCGGTACCGTGTTGCTTCCTTGGGATTGCTCGAGCGCGATCAGTGCCGCCATATTTTCATCGCCCGCCGTCACTTTTGCAGCCTGTGCCAGGCTGAAGCGCACTTCGACGAAATCGGCTTGGATCTTCAACACTTGGCGGTAGACCGCAAGCGCATCTTCGAGTTGCCCAAGGTCCTGTAGGGCATTGCCTAAATTATTGTAAGCCGCAGCATAATCTGGTTTGAGTAGCAAGACGCGGCGATAACTCTCGACCGCCTCCGCTAGCCGCCCGACACCCTGCAAAGCGTTACCTAGATTGTTATGCGCCTCGACGTAATCGGGGTTGATTTCAAGCGCACGGCGATAACTCACGACAGCCTGCTCGAAATGCCCGAGACTTTGCAGAGCATTGCCCAAATTGTTGTGCACCTCTGCATCGTGCGGATTGATCTGCAGAGCGTGTCGGCAGCATGCTTCAGCCTCCGCCCATCGATTCAGATCTTGAAAAATAGCCGCCAAATTGCTGTACGCATTGGCGTCAGTCGGCGCAAGCGCGACGGCGATTTGCATAGGGGCCAGCGCATCGACACTACGCCCCAGCTGTTTGAGCACGGCGCCCAATACTTTCCAAGCAAAACCAAACAACGGGAAGCGCTCTGTCATCGCCTGTGCGAGGGGCAACACATCTGCATATCGCCCTTGCGCGAACAGCTTCACGAGCGCATCAATCTCCTGCTGGGGCGCTTGGTTGGCGACAAACATTTCAAGTCTACGCACCAATGTTTCCGCTATCTCGCCACGGATGCCACGTTCTCGAGCAGTCCTCAACACCTCCAGAGCTGCATCGCGGTGCCCCGTGTGGATCAGCCCATCAATATAATTTAACCAGCTCTGGCTTTGATTCGGATTGGCTTCCAGTGCCGCTTTTAAACTCAGCAAACTCGCCGCCGATTGCCGGGCTAGCGCTATCATTTCGGCCAGATTATGGCTTGCACCAGGGTGTTCCGGCTGTGCCTGCAAAATCGCGCGATAGAGTTGTTCGGCCTCCTGCGGACGTCCTGCCCGCTGAAACACCATAGCTTGCCGCAATACCTGGTCGAACGTCGATGTAGCAGAATTTTGCGGCAAATCGGCGCGGTGTGAAACGATTGGGGGGTGGGTATTTTGTGACAATTTAAAACTCACACACCGCAAACACCGGCACCCCCGCCTCCCGCAATCTATCTGCTCCGCCCAACCCCGGCAAATCGATAATCGCGGCCGCCTCGACAATCTGCGCGCCCAATTTATCCAGCAGGACCTTGCCGGCCATCATGGTGCCGCCGGTCGCAATCAAGTCATCAATCAGTACCACGCGCTCACCGGGCTGACAGGCGTCGGCATGGATTTCGACCGTGGCGCTGCCATATTCCAGTTGGTATGACTCGGCGACGGTTTTAAAAGGCAACTTGCCTTGCTTGCGAATGGGGATAAAGCCCAGACTTAATTCATAGGCCAGGATCGGGCCGATAAGAAAACCACGCGCATCGAGGCCGGCGATGTAATCGAGTTCGCTGTCGATATAGCGCTGAACAAAAACATCGACCAATACGCGTAGTGCCTTTTTGTTCTGAAACAGCGGTGTGATATCGCGAAACAAAATACCGGGCTTGGGCCAGTTTGGAACTGTCCGTATCGTGCTCTTTAAAAATTCAGCAGAATCGAAATCTGGGTAAAGCGGTGTGGACGACATCGAGCCAACTCCTTAAGCGATAACAGGCGGGTGCTGTGTCGCAGTACGTTTGTGCAGGTGTACAAATTATTCAACCATACCGCGCGCGCTCCGAGTCAGCTGTGCCTCAACCTTTTACCCTGGGCCTCAGGAAAACTCCGCAGCACCACACTATCATAGCCGACCACGGGGTTTCCGCATTAGGTTCAACCCCGCATATGCTGTGCCGACGATTCAGCGTGGCTTCGATGCAGAACGCCGCCAAGCCCAGCTCATCGAGTGTCATGCCTCCCCGCGTCAACGTTCTCACTGATCGGCTCCGATTGCAGACACACATGTTCGAAATCGATTTCGTCGTCGGCAATGCGAAAGTCGTTATGCAAAATACTATAGCGCGCGTCGCGCATCCTTTCGCCGTGCCGTATCGGCGCACCCGCCAATGCCAACCTCTGCGATGCCGATGTCGGGGTGTCTTGGATACGCTCCAAAGTCACGTCGATCGCGCATGAGCGGTGGTGAATCACAGGACAGGGCGAATCAATCGCCCCGCGCCTCAGAATTTAGTTAGTAAAAAAACGCCCTCGCGTAGGGGGTGGTTGGCGAGGGTGTTCAAACATCAAACATCTTCGGCGCGTTACATTTCTTGATCTCCGCGCTCTCTGTCGGCACAGAATAAAGTCATTTTTTCAAAAATGATTCACGGCCCAAATACTTCGATGCGCTATTCATCCGTACAAAATACCCATATTTGAGACAGATCTGTATTGTGTCAATATATCGAATCAGTCACGACGTATAGGAAGGACGATATGAATATTTCGATCAGCAAAACATTACGCAATTACATCGATGGTTTGCCAAATCCTGCGGCATGCCTAGACGAACATTGCGTATTTCAATATACCAACTCGGCATACGGCAATCTCGTCGGCCTGCGACGCAGCCTCGATATCGTCGGCGGCACTACTTTCGATCTTCCCTGCGGGGCCGCCGCTTACGCCGAAGTTTTTCAAGAATACGATCGACGGGTGATGAATTCCGGCAAAGAACTGAAACTCTTGGATATCCATCCCTTCGCCGGAGCTGAGATTCACGTTCTCATAAACAGCATCAAACCCCGTTTCGATGAAAATAAAAAAATCATCGGCACACTTTTTCAGTCGACCGATATCACGGATGCCTATTCCATGGCAATCAGCGCGCAATTGTCAAAACATACGGGAAATGCACAGAACAGCTTTTCTTTGACCGAGACGGATAGTCTATCCAATCGGGCAATCTCGTTAACGCAGCGGGAGAGCGAAATCTTGTTTTTCGCCCTGCGCGGCAAGACCTCAAAATTGATCGCGTTAACTTTGGGCCTGTCTTTCCGCACGGTTGAATCCTATCTTGAAAAGATAAAATTAAAATTCGGCGTCCAAAACAAACCTGAGTTGTTCGATATCGCGATAGAACGCGGCTATATGAACCAGATTCCGCTTTCTGTTTTCTCGAAACAGCTTTCTATCGTATTGGCCTATGAGTAAAACGTCCTGCGGCAGGCTCGCCATTGCGGATATGGGCGCCCCCCCGCATTACGAGCCATATCGACCGAACGTCACACCTGTTAAGGAGCAGTGATATTGCCAATATCATGCACATTTATCCTAAATGGTAAACCGATGTCCGTATTGCATTGTGATGACGTTGGTGATTTTGCCGCGTTCTCGGGAAGCGATAGTGGCAAGAACAACCCTGCCGCAGTAGCCATTCCAAATTTCGGTCCTTTACCACCCGCCGCTATTACATAGTAAACCGTGGATCAGGCGGGTTTTTCACACACATCATCGACCGCGCGATGGATTTTATAAATAATGTTTATGGATTTTGCATATCTAATGCTAGTCAGTATAACGTCATATCTTTGCTTTGGACAATGCAGCGAATCCGAGCCAGGCGATTTGAATATTAATGCAGCACTTCTAATTTCCATCTTACTGGCGGTAAGTGTAACTTTTCTCTTCAATCACATGATCAAACGTCGCAATCGGAAAAATTCATATATTAAATGATGTTTTTATAAAAATAGACGGCATTAAAGGGGAATCGCAAGACGCCGAGCACCCCGACGAAATTCAAGTCAACAACTGGACATGGAAAATGTCTCAGAAGTCCTCGATGCTCTCCGGCTCTGGCGGCGGAGCCCGCAAAGCCACGGTTGAAGACCTGATATTTTTTACCCGATTGACCGAGCCAACCCCAATTTGATGCCGTATTGCCTGACCGGAAAACATATCCGGAATGTCGTTCTGACCATGCGCAAAGCCGGCGGCGTGCCTTTTGACTTCCTGAGAATCACCATGAGCGATGTGGCGATTACAGGCGTGGAGCTTTACGCAAGCCATGAGCAGGTCAGTCTGTCTTTTTCCAGCGTGATGCGGGAATACACTCTGCAAAACGCTCAAGGTGGCAGTAGAGGCGTCGTTACCGGCATGTTTGATCTCAAAGACAACATGTTTGGTCGCTAGCACGCGCACTTATTCAACCATGCCCCGCCGCCCCCGCGTCAACTGTGCCTCAGCTTTACCCAATGCCTCAGGCAAGCCCCGCAGCACCACGATATCGTTAGCCCGCAAACACGTTTCGGCACCCGGTTCAACGCCACGTATGCCGTGCCGGCGAATCGCCGTAACCTCGACACCCAGCGCCGCCAAGCCCAATTCGCCCAGCGTCATACCGACCGCGTCCACACGCTCGGTGATCGGCACCGATTGCAAACGCACTTGTTCGTGATCGATATCGTCGTCGGTGTCGTCGGCGCCACGGAAGTAGCCGCGCAACATGCTGTAGCGCGCATCGCGCATCTCCTCGACGCGCCGCACAACGCGACGCATCGGCACACCGACCAACACCAAGGTGTGCGATGCCAGCATCAAGCTGCCTTCGATGATCTCTGGGATCACCTCGGTTGCGCCGGCGGCCAGCAACTTTTCGAGATCGGTGTCGTCGACGGTGCGAACGATCACCGGCAAGGTCGGCTCCAGCGTGTGGATATGGTGCAAAATTTTGATCGCCGCCGGGGTGCTGTCGGAGGTAATCGCCACCGCGGACGCGCGGTGTATCCCCGCCGCCACCAGCGTTTCGCGCCGCCCTGCGTCGCCAAACACCACCGACTCACCGGCTGAAGCCGCGGCCGCCACTCGATCGGGATCCAGATCGAGGGCGACATACGATAGACCTTCCTGTTCGAGCATCCGCGCCAGATTCTGACCGCTGCGGCCGTAGCCGCAAATAATCACGTGCCCGCTGGTCTTGATGCTTTGCGTGGCAATCCGTGTCATTTGCAGCGACTGCCTGAGCCACTCCGTCGACGATATACGCATCACAATGCGGTCGGCGTTCTGGATCAGAAAAGGCGCAATCAGCATCGACAAGAGCATCGAGGCCAGGATAATTTGCGTGAACTCCGGCTCGACCAGTCCTTTGGTGGAAATCAAATTCATTAAGACAAAGCCGAATTCACCGGCTTGCGCAAGCCCCAGACCGGTGCGTATCGCCACCCCCGACGAAGCGCCGAAAGCCCGGGCTAAGCCCGTAATCAGCGAGAGCTTGAAGAAGATCGGGCCGGCCAGCAGCAGGCTCACCAGCAAAGGATGATGGACTAAAACACGCGGGTCCAGCAGCATGCCCGTGGTAATAAAGAACAGCCCGAGCAAGACATCTCGAAATGGCTTGATGTCCTCTTCCACCTGATGCCGATAAGGTGTTTCGGCAATCAGCATGCCCGCGATAAACGCCCCCAAAGCCATCGACAGGCCCAGCCGCTGAGTCAGCGATGCCGCACCCAGTGTCACCAATAGAAGGTTCAGCATAAACAGTTCTTGGGAGCGCCGCCGCGCGACGATATCGAACCATTTGCTCATGATGCGTTGACCGAAAAACAGCACCAGCGCCAGCGCCACGGCAATTTTCAGGGCTGCAAAACCGAGTTCGGCAACCAAGTCGACCGGATTTTTTTCGAGTGCGGAAATGACAATCAGCAGCGGCACCACCGCCAAATCCTGAAACAGCAGCACGCCGATAATATTGCGGCCATGCTCGGACTCCAATTCCAGCCTTTCAGCCAGCATCTTGCTGACGATGGCCGTCGACGACATGGCCATCGCGCAGCCGAGCGCGAAACTCGCTTGCCAGCCCATGCTCGGCAAAAACATCCGCAGCGTCATGCCGACCAGGACTGACGCGCCGATCGTAAACACCACTTGGGAAAAGCCCAGACCGAAGACAATACGTTTCATCGAACGCAAATGCCCCAGCGAAAATTCCAGCCCAATCGAAAACATCAGAAACACGATGCCGAATTCGGCCAGATACTGCACGCTTTCGGAGTCCGCGACGAAGCGCGCGGCATGCGGGCCGATCACAATTCCGGTACACAGATAGCCCAGCATGGGCGGCAAATTCAGGACGCGAAATATCACCACCCCGACCACGGCGGCTAAAAGAAGAAGCAGGGTGAGTTCGAGCGGAGAGGTCATCCGTACGGAAATCCGGTGAAAGCGACTAATAATGCAACTGAGAACGAACGCCCATTATGACGCAGGCTCGCCGCCATTTCGCAGCAAAACTGTCCCCGCGGCAAGCTCCCCAGCCTCAGCCGGTCATCCAAGAGGGTTGGCGGGTGTTTCGCTCCGGCTAAACGGACCAGTCTGCTAGTCCGGTTTGCAATCGTGCATGGGGCAGATGCCGGGGCTCTTTGTTATACTCCCGCGCATGATAGCGAAAATCAATGGAGAGCGAGCGCTCGAGCTGGCTCGCGAGGTTCTGATAACCGAAGCGGACGCGGTCCATGCACTGGCCGGTCGTCTTGACGACAACTTTGTGGCAGCGGTCCAATTGTTGCTCAATTGCCAAGGCCGGATCGTCGTCTCGGGTATCGGAAAATCCGGACATATAGCGCGCAAGCTAGCGGCAACGCTGGCCAGCACTGGCACGCCCGCGTTTTTTGTACATCCGGCCGAGGCCAGCCATGGCGACCTCGGGATGGTGATGCGCGAGGACGTGTTTGTTGCCATGTCGAATTCCGGCGAAACCGACGAACTAATCAATATTATTCAGCTGGTCAAGCGCACGGTCGGGCACGTCATTGCCATCACCGGCCGCTCCGAATCGAGTCTGGCCAAGATCGCCGACGTGCATCTCGATGCCCGTGTCGATAAAGAAGCCTGCCCGAACAATCTGGCGCCGACGGCAAGCACCACGGCGGCTTTAGCTCTGTCCGATGCACTGGCGATCGCGGTCATGGACGCGCGCGGCTTCGGGGCCGAAGATTTTGCCCGTTCACACCCCGGCGGCGCACTCGGCAGACGCCTGCTAACCTATGTGCGCGACGTCATGCGCACGGGCGACACAGTGCCAAGCGTCGGTATCGACGCAACCGTGGCCGACGCCTTGTTTGAAATTACCGCCAAGCGCATGGGCATGACGGCCGTGGTCGACGCCGACCAGCACGTCGCCGGCATTTTTACCGATGGCGACTTGCGCCGCGTCCTGAGCCGGGAAGGCGATTTCCGCGCCTTGAAACTGGCCGACGTGATGACCCGGGCGCCGCGCGTGATTGGCGCCGACGATTTGGCCGTCGTCGCAGTCGATCTGATGGAGCGTCATCGCATCAGCCAGATGCTGGTGACCGATAAAGCGGGCATGCTGATCGGCGCGCTCAATACCTACGACTTACTCGCGGCCAAGGTCATTTAATGAGTGCCCTGACTTCCACCCAGCGGGCTGCGCGCGTCAAACTGATGATTTTCGATGTGGACGGCGTGCTGACGGACGGCCGCCTGTATTACGGCGATCAGGGCGAAGTGCTGAAAACCTTCAATACGCTCGATGGGCATGGCATCAAGCTGCTCGCAGCCGTCGGCATTGCCAGCGCCATCATTACCGGGCGCAAGTCAGGTATTGTCGAGACGCGCGCCCGTGAGCTTGGTATCGCCCATATTTATCAAGGCGTGCACGACAAAACGATAGCCTTCGCCGAACTGTTGAGCGCCACCGGCCTGGAAGCCGCTGCCTGCGGCTATATGGGCGACGACTGGCCCGATCTGCCCGTTATGTTACAAGTCGGCTTTGCTACCGCACCGGCCGGCGCCCATCCCGAGGTGATTGCGCGCGCCCATTGGGTCTCCGAGGCGCAAGGCGGCAGAGGCGCGGTCCGTGAAGTTTGCGATGCCCTGTTACGGGCCGGACACCATTACGACGCGCTGCTCGCAGCCGCCTGCGAGGGCTGAGCATGGCCTACCCGCCCACCACCTTGCGGTCCAAAATCACGGCGGTGCTGCCGGTCATCGTGCTCGCCGGACTCGCGGTCTGCAGCTACTGGGTGTTGCAAGTCAGCCTGCCCACCCATCAGGAGGAGGCGCCTCAGCCGCTTACGCATACGGCCGACGCATTTGCCACCAATCTGACGGTATCGATGCTGGACGTCACCGGTATCACGCACTACCGGCTCAATGCCGCGACCATGGTCCATTTCGAAGACGATGCCAGCTCGGATGTCACCTTGCCGGCAATTCGCGGCTTTACGCCCGGTGAGCCCGATGTGACGGTGTTTTCGCGCAGCGGTACCATGAATGGAGATCAATCGATCGTTGACTTCCATGACCAGGCGCGCCTGTTACGCGCCCCCGGCCCAACCGACCCGGCAATGGAAGCCGACTCCGAGCATTTCAGAGTGTTCGTCAACGACGACATCATTCAAAGCGAAAAGCCGGTTAAACTGCAACGCGGCGTCTCTGTGTTGTATGGTGACAGCATGACTTACCACAACACGACCCGGCAATTGTTCCTGTATGGCCGAGTGCATGGTCAAATCGCCGCGCACGAAACCACGGCTGCGGCCCCGTCCAAATAATTTAGCCTAACGTGTAACCGCATGAAACTCTCGCTTCATTGCTTCGCCTCCGCGCACCGTACGCGACAATTTGCCGCCCTGCTGGCCTGCGCAGTTCCGCTTGCCTTGATGGCGGGAGCCGCCCATGCCGAGCAAGCCGACAAAGACAAGCCCCTGAACGTCGAAGCCGATAATCTCAGCTACGACGACCTGAAACAGGTCAATATCTTCACGGGCCATGTGGTCCTGACGAAAGGCACTATTATCATCAAGGCCGATCGGGTCGAGGTACGCACGGACCCGCAAGGTTACCAATATGCGACCGGGACCTCAGCGGGCTCGCCGCTCGCCTATTTCCGACAAAAGCGCGACACCCCGGACACCTACGTGCAGGGTAATGCGTTGCGTATCGACTACGATGGCAAAGCCGACGTGACCACCCTGACCGGTCGCGCATTAGTGCAAAAATTGCAGGGCCTGGCTCTGGTCGTCGATCAAGTTCATGGCACGGTAATCCGCTATGACGGCGCCAACGACTTCTACACCGCCACGGCGGGCAGCGACGGCGCAGCACCGGGCAACCCGACGGGCCGCGTGCACGCCATGCTGGTGCCGCAAAATGCGGCCAGCGCGGCCATAGCCGGCAGCGGCGTGCCGCTTTACGCCTCGCCCAAAATTGATGGGGCGCCACAGTGACGGCCTCGACGCTCCCCAACCGCAGTCCGGCGGGCACCGTCAACACCTTGTCGGTGCATAATCTCGAAAAACGCTATGGCTCCCGTACCGTCGTCAAAGATGTGTCATTGGAGGTCAAAAGCGGCGAAGTCGTCGGCTTATTAGGCCCGAACGGCGCCGGCAAGACCACTTCGTTTTATATGATTGTGGGCTTGGTGCCGCTCGACGCAGGCACGATTACCTTGAACGACGCCTCGATCAGCCGCATGCCCATCCATGAGCGAGCTCGATTGGGCTTGTCCTATTTGCCCCAGGAAGCATCGGTTTTCCGCAAATTGACGGTTGAGCAGAATATCCGCGCCGTGCTTGAGTTGCAGTGGGATAGCAACAACAAGCCACTGCAGCAGGATGACGTCATGGAGCGCGCCGAAGCACTGATGGAAGAGCTGCAGATTTCCCATTTGCGTTCGAATCCGGCGATGTCGCTATCGGGCGGCGAGCGTCGGCGCGTCGAAATTGCCCGCGCGCTGGCCACCAACCCCAGTTTTATTCTGCTTGACGAGCCGTTCGCGGGGGTCGACCCTATCGCGGTACTTGAAATTCAGAAAATTGTCCGTTTCTTAAAAGAACGTAATATTGGGGTTTTGATTACCGATCATAACGTTCGAGAAACGCTGGGCATCTGCAACCACGCTTACATCATTAGCGACGGCAGCGTGCTGGCGGCAGGCGCCCCTTCCGAAATTATTGAAAATGAACGTGTGCGGCGCGTCTACCTGGGCGAAAATTTCCGCATGTAGCCCGCGAGGCCCAAACGGCTTTAGCATTAACTTGTCAGACCCGAGGCGGCATGGCCGCCCGCGACCCAGCATCGACACCACCGGCAAAATCGGCAAGGTGCTCGGCTTATTCGCCAGAGCGCCGGTCTGATTGTTTTTGCCCACCGCCGCAGACCATAGGGGTCCCAAGCGGACAATCGGATAGGCGGGGTTGGAACTGTGTGTCATCCTGTAGCTTAAGCTTGCAGGCCTGTCCTCACGATGTGCAACTCTTTTTATGAAAGCCAGTCTTCAGTTACGTTTCTCCCAGCATCTTGCGCTGACGCCCCAACTGCAACAGTCAATCCGGCTGCTGCAGCTTTCCACGCTTGAGTTGCAACAAGAGGTGGCAACCGCAGTCGCACAAAATCCGCTGCTTGAAAACGAGACCGACTGGCTCACCAGCCCGCTACGTGTGGCCGCCGACGGCTCGCTGATTTCCAGCCCCTCGCAAGCGCCGGCGCCCGACACCATGGAGCGCACCCGCGCCACCGATGAACGGCCGACAGACGCCGAAAGCAACGGCGCTGACGACTACAGCGGCATGAATGGCAGCGGCGACGGCGACGAAGGCCCGGCCTGGAACCTCGACGATTACGCACGCCCCGGCGCCAGCACCGAAGAAGACGATCTGCCCGCCCTGCAGTTCCATGAGTCGCAAACCAGCTTACGCGATCATCTCAGCTCTCAGTTACGCCTGACACAGGCAGGCCCCCGGGACCGGGCGCTGGTCACCTTCCTGATCGAATCGCTCGATGACGACGGCTACCTCGCCAGTCCGCTCGAAGAAATCATGCTTGACCTGCCCGACGAACTCGATATCGATCTCGATGAAATCCATGCCGCGCTCGCCTTGCTGCATAGCTTCGACCCGCCTGGCGTAGGCGCCCGTTCCGCCGCAGAGTGCCTGAAACTGCAACTTTTGCGGCTACCGTCTACACCGACGCGCACCCTGGCGTTGACTATCGTCACGCACCACCTCGAATTACTGGCGGCCCGCGATTTCACGCGGCTGCGCAAGCAACTCAAGGCCGACGATGAAGCGCTGCGCGCTGCCCACGCCCTGATCCGCTCGCTGGAACCCTTTCCTGGCGCGGCTTTCGGGCAATCGGAAGCCGATTATGTGGTACCCGATGTCATTGTTCGTAAAACGGCGTCCGGCTGGCGCGCCGAGCTCAATGCCGAAATCGTGCCCAAGCTGCGCATCAACAGCCTGTACGCCAATATCCTGCGCAACAACCGGGGCGACCCAGGTTGCGGCTCGCTGCGCCAGCAATTGCAGGAGGCCCGCTGGCTGATCAAAAATATTCAACAGCGCTTTGAAACCATCTTGCGCGTCGCCCAAGCCATCGTCGAGCGCCAGAAACAATTTTTCGCACATGGCGAAATTGCCATGCGTCCCTTGGTTTTAAGAGAAATTGCTGATACGCTAGGTTTGCATGAATCCACGGTATCGCGTGTCACCACCGGGAAATATCTGCTCACCCCGTTTGGCACGCTGGAATTCAAGTACTTTTTCGGCTCGCATGTGTCAACTGACACGGGCGGGGCAGCGTCGTCGACGGCAATTCGTGCGTTGATTAAGCAATTGATAGGAGCAGAAGACCCGAAATCTCCTCTTTCCGACAGTCGCATTGCTGAATTATTGGCTGAGCAGGGGTTTGTCGTAGCGCGCCGTACGGTAGCCAAATACCGGGAAGCGCTCAAAATCCCCGCCGTCAATTTGCGCAAGTCCTTGTAGCCCGATGCATAGTGTGTCGGGCAATAACCGGCCGCGACGTACTTCGCGATCATGAGCCGGCCGACCCGGACTCACGGATCATCCCGCCCAACAGCGAGTGTACTGATCCGCGTGCCCCTCTCGACCCTTTCGGCTCATGCTTGGGTGTTGTTGCGGCCTTGAGTACGGAGAGCAGCTATGAATCTGAAGATCAGTGGACATCATCTCGAGGTTACGCCTGCGTTGCGAGAGTATGTAATCACCAAGCTAGAACGGGTGATACGCCATTTCGACCAGGTCATTGATGGCACTGTGCTGCTGGCAGTCGACAACCAAAAGGAAAAGGAAAAGCGCCAGAAAGCAGAAATCACGCT
>Ga0302178_10000066_pt1 | contig 92159 bp, 90 predicted proteins | sample I_Palsa_E1_3_FD_198790 | JGI IMG/M metagenome (GOLD analysis project Ga0302178, IMG submission 198790) | Peat permafrost microbial communities from Stordalen Mire near Abisko, Sweden - I_Palsa_E1_3 | ecosystem: Environmental > Terrestrial > Soil > Palsa > Peat permafrost | place: Sweden...
TTCGCCCGGACGTTTCATCGCAGTTCCAGTCTCGTTCGTTGCATCTCGACCTCGCTTCAGGCGCAGTCGAGGAAGGCGCTCGAGTGTCTAAAGTTCAGTAGTTGTCGTACAACTGGGAAAATTTGATGCGGGTGATTCGTGGCCAAAATGGGCACAGAGAGACTCCCTAACCTTGGCTTTACGCTCGTGATGGGCGCGCTGGTGGCGACGATCGGTTATGCGCCGTTCTTCGTTGCGCTCGGGCTGGGCGACCTGGTCGGCGTTGCGTTGATCTGGAGTCTGGTGCGTCCAGGGCTGGCCGAACGCCGCGCGAGTGCGCAACTGGCGGGCGCTGCGAGGGCGTAGAACGCGGGGGCTGCCGATACCGGAGTATGCTCGGGTAATCCGGAACTCCTGAGTGGCCAGATAAGTGGTGAAATGAGGTGGTGAAATGAGGTGGTGAAATAAGCGCTCATCGCCTTGGGTGGCAGCGGTCCCAACGCGTTTCAACGTTTTGCGAAGCACAACTGGAGGGCATCCATGAACATCAGTCCTCTCGCCGGCAAGCTCCCGTCACACGACATGCTCGTCAATGTCCCCCGGCTTGTCACCGCGTACTACTCCGAAACGCCGGACCCGGCGCTGGCCGCGCAACGGGTCGCATTCGGCACCTCGGGGCATCGCGGCTCGCCGTTCGAGCGCAGCTTCAATGAATGGCATGTGCTCGCCATCACGCAGGCTATCTGCCAGTATCGAAAGCAGCAGGGTATCGACGGACCGCTCTTTCTCGGCATCGACACCCACGCGCTTTCCGAACCGGCTAACGCCAGCGCGCTCGAGGTGCTGGCCGCCAACGGCGTCGAGGTCATGATCGCGCCGGACGGCGAATACACACCCACGCCAGCCGTGTCTCGCGCGATTCTCGTGTATAACCGGGGCCGCACGTCGGGGCTGGCCGATGGCATTGTGGTCACGCCTTCGCATAACCCGCCCGAAAGCGGCGGCTTCAAATACAACCCGCCCAACGGCGGACCGGCCGACGGTAGTGTCACCGGCTGGATCGAGAAGGCCGCGAACGCCTTGCTCGAGAGCGGGCTCGATGGCCTGCTGCGGATGCCGCTCACCCGCGCAATCGCCGCGTCGACCACGCACCGGCACGATTACCTCAACGCTTATGTCGACGACCTCGCCAACGTCATCGACATGGACGTGATACGCGGTGCACCGATCCGCCTCGGCGTCGATCCGCTCGGCGGCGCCGGCGTGCATTACTGGGGGCCCATTGCGGAACGCTACGGCCTGAACCTGACCGTCATCAATGACGAAGTCGATCCGACGTTTCGCTTCATGAGCCTGGACTGGGACGGCCGGATCCGCATGGATCCGTCGTCGCCGTACGCGATGCAGCCGCTGCTCGCGCAGAAGGATCATTTCGACGTGGCCTTTGCCTGCGACACCGATCACGACCGCCATGGCATCGTCACGCGCGGCGCGGGTCTGTTGCCGCCCAATCACTATCTCACCGTACTCATCGACTATCTGTTCGCGCATCGGCCGAACTGGCCGGCTCGCGCGGCGGTGGGCAAGACCATCGTCAGCAGCCAGATGATCGATCGGGTCGCCGGGAAGCTGGGCCGCACGCTTTACGAAGTGCCGGTCGGATTCAAATGGTTCGTCGATGGCCTGGTGGACGGGTCCTTGGGATTTGGCGGCGAGGAGAGCGCAGGAGCGAGTTGTCTGCGCCTCGACGGCACCGCGTGGACCACCGACAAGGATGGTATCGTGCCCGCCTTGCTGTCGGCCGAGATCACGACACGCATCGGCCGCGACCCCGCCGAAATCTACCGCGACCTGACCCAGCGCCTGGGCGAGCCGACCGAGCGCCGCGTGCAAGCCGCCGCCACGGCACCCCAGCGGGCGCAACTGGGCAAGCTGTCGCCCGCGCAGTTTCCGCATACTGAGTTGGCCGGCGAGAAGATCGAGCAGGTGCTCGATCGCGCACCGGGCAATCAGGCTGCCATCGGCGGCATCAAGGTGATCACGAAAAGCGGCTGGTTCGCCGCGCGGCCGTCAGGGACCGAGGACATCTACAAGATCTATGCAGAGAGTTTTCTCGGCGAAGATCACCTGACCCGCATCGTTGAGGAGGCCCAGGCGATGGTGGACAGCACGCTTGCACAACAGGCGGCAACGCCCGGCGGCACTTCGCCCTAACGAAGCGCCCGATCCTCGCGAAGGAAGCGTCGAGCAACTTCTTGCAACGCCTCCAGACTGAAAAGTCCTGCACCGTACAGACTCGCGCCCTGATGCAAGTCATCCTGTCCGGATGACGTTGCGCATCAGGTGCGCGCCGGCGTTTGGGCGTCCTCAGCGTCCTCGGCGTCCCGATGCAGACGGAACGAACCGTACTCCACGTAATAACCGAAAACAGAAGGCCCTATGTCATTCCCACCCAATGCCAACAATCCCACTCGTGACCGGCGCGCTGAATTCGGCCTCGCTGACGCCGCGCGGGCGGAGAAACGCGAGAAGGACGATACGCGCAACGACCCGGCGGCGAGCAAGTGGCGCTACCAGCCGGCCCCACGCGTAGCGAAGCCCACAGAATAGAGAGTTGTAAAAGGGACGCTTTCCACTGGCCTCGGCGCAGCCATCCTGGCGAGCGTCGACGGTCACGCTGTCCCTGGTAGGAAGGTATTTCAATGATTCAATTCTCGCGTGTTCTACGCGGCGGCAACTCGCCCTCGCCATGGAACAGCACCGAGCCGGTCCGCGAGGAACTTTTTGGCGACGAGCGACTGGCGCAGCATGCGCACAGCCTTGCCCGAGCGCAGCAGATCTCGAAGCGTGCCTCGGCCCGCCCCGCGCTAGCAACGCGTCTGAAAGACAACGCCCAGCACCTCTTGCTGGCGTACGAAGCGACGGTGGCAGCGGCCGCGCTGGATGAAGCGATCACGCCGGCGGCCGAGTGGCTGCTCGACAACTACTATCTGGTCGAAGAGCAGGTTCGGCAGATCCGCGACGACCTGCCGCGCAGCTACTACCGTCAGTTACCCAAACTCAGCAGCGGTCCGTTCGCCGGTTATCCACGCGTGTTCGGTCTCGCCTGGGCGTTTGTCGCCCATACGGATAGCCGCTTCGATCCCGATCTGCTGTGCCGCTTCGTACGCGATTATCAGACGGTAGAGCCGCTGACGATCGGCGAACTGTGGGCGGTAGCAATCACGCTGCGCATTGTGCTGATCGAGAATCTGCGGCGCCTCGCCGACCAGATCACCGATGGCAGAACGGCGCGCCTCGACGCCGATGCGATGGCCGACCGCCTGCTTGGCGTCGGCGAGCATACGCCCGAGGCCGTCGCCGCGCTGGTGGCGCACTATGGGCGTTCCGCCTTGCGCGACACGTTCGCGGTGCAACTGCTGCAGCGCTTGCACGATCAGGATCCGGACGTCACGCCAGCGGTCAAATGGCTGCACGAGCGGCTCGCCGCGCAGGACACGACTGCGGACCGGATTGTCGCGGCCGTGCATCAGCAGCAGGGCGCCGCGAGCCTCACCGTGCGCAACGTAATCACCAGCATGCGTCTGATCTCCGACGTGGACTGGACCGAACTGTTCGAGCGGATCAGCCCCGTCGACGAGGTTTTGCGCACACATGCCGGTTTTGTCGATATGGACTTCTCGACGCGCAATCTGTATCGCGGGGCGATCGAAGCGTTGGCACGCGGTTCGTCGCTGAGCGAAACGGATATCGCGCGCCGCGCCGTCGCCGCGGCAAAGCGCGCGCAGCGGACAGAGGAGGCGCCAGTTGAGGTGCCCGATCATGCACCTCAGGCCGCGCCAACTGACTCGCAACGCGACACAGAGGCCGCCGAGGCCGGGCCGCGTCGCGCCAGCGATCCCGGCTATCACCTGCTGGCGGGCGGCCGCTTGGCACTCGAGGCGGCGATCGGCTATCGTCCGCCGGTCGGTGTGTGGCTGCATCGTTTTACGCGCCGTGCGGGTCTTGGCGGATACGTCGCCCGCATCGTGTTGCTGGCGGCGCTGCTGCTGGCCGGCGTGCTGCTGCTGGTGAGCGGGCTTGCGCCTCACCAGACGTGGTTGATCTGGTTGGGCCTGGCGGGCGTGCTGCCTGCACTCGACGTGGCGGTGGCGATCGTCAACCGCGGCGTGATGCGGGACGTCGGCGCCATCGTGCTGCCTGGCCTCGCGCTGAGAAAGGGGATTCCCGCCAACTTGCGCACGGTCGTCGCCGTGCCCACGATGCTGACCACACCGGCTGCGCTAATCGCCCAGATCGAGCGGCTGGAAATCCATCACCTGGCGAGCCCAGGGGGCGAGCTTTACTACGTACTGCTGTCCGACTGGACGGATTCTCCAACGGCTGAGGCCGAGAACGACAGCAGCCTGCTGGAGGCTGCGACGCAAGGTATTGCCAGACTGAATCGTCTCTATCCCGGCGCAGTGGACGGTGAGCGTTTCCTCCTGCTGCATCGGCGCCGCACGTGGAACGACGAAGAAGCGCAATGGATGGGCTGGGAGCGCAAGCGCGGCAAACTGCACGAGCTGAACCGCTTGCTGCGCGGCGCGCTCGACACTTCGTTCGTGGTCGCGGACGGCCAGCCGCTCGTCGTGCCGTCGCAGGTGCGCTATGTCATCACGCTCGACGCCGACACCCGTCTGCCGCGCGACACCGTGCGCCGTCTGATCGGCAAGATGGCCCATCCGCTCAATCGTGCGGTGTTCGATCCGGTGAGCCAGCGGATCGTCGAGGGCTATGGCGTGTTGCAACCGCGCGTGACACCGTCGTTGCCGGTGGGCGCCGAGGGTTCGCTGTTCCAGCGTGTCTCGTCGAGCCCGAGCGGGATCGATCCGTATGTCGCCGCCGTGTCGGACGTCTATCAGGATCTGTTCGACGAAGGCTCGTACGCCGGCAAGGGCATCTACGACGTGGATGCGTTCGAGACCGCGTTGGCCGGCCGCGTGCCCGACAACACCATGTTGAGCCACGACCTCTTTGAAGGGATTTTTGCGCGGGCCGGACTCGCTTCGGATATCGAAGTGGTCGAAGCGTTTCCGGCCCGCTACGACGTCTCGACGGCTCGCCAGCATCGCTGGGCACGCGGCGACTGGCAACTGCTGCCGTGGCTCATGACCCTGCGGCAACGCGCCGATCTGACGTTGCACGCCACGGCCCGCTGGAAGATGCTGGACAACCTGCGCCGCACGCTCACGGCACCCGCGGCCTTCATCGCGCTGCTGGTGGGCTGGAGCTTGCCGGTTTCGGTGGCGCTGCTGTGGACCGCCTTCGTGGTGGCGACGATCGCATTGCCGGTGCTGCTGCCCACACTCAGCGCGCTGGTTCCACGCTGGCAACGTCCACACGTGAAGATGACCTTGCGCAGCCTGCTGCGCGTCTGGCTGGACGACCTGTGGCTCGCGCTCGGCAAATGCGGCATGTCGATCGCCTTTCTCGCGGAACAGACCTGGTCGATGAGCGACGCGATCGCCTGCACGCTGTTTCGCGTACTGGTGAGCCACCGGCATCTGCTCGAATGGACGACCGCAGCCGAAGCCGGTGCCCGTGAGCGCCTGACGCTGGCTGCGACGTTCGTGCGCATGCGTGCGGGCATTACGCTTGCGCTGCTCGGCGCGGTGGCGAGCGCTGTGGCGGCGTGGCGCTTAGGCCATCACGGCGCGTGGGTTGGGGTGCCGTTCGTGTTCGGCTGGCTCGGTTCTCCCGCGCTCGCTTACTGGTCGAGCCGCGCACCGCGAGCGGCCGGCGATCTCGTCGTCACGCCTGATAACGCACAGCAATTGCGGCTCCATGCCCGTCGCACGTGGCGGTACTTCGAAACCTTCGTCACGCCTGCGGACCAGATGCTGCCGCCGGACAACTTCCAGGAGGATCCGCGGCCGGTGGTCGCACATCGGACCTCGCCGACCAACCTCGGGCTCTATTTGCTCGCCACCGTCAGCGCGCGCGAATTCGGCTGGGCCGGCACGCTCGATACCGTGGTGCGGCTGGAAACGACACTCGCCGCGATGCAGCGCCTCGAGCGCTTTCGCGGCCATTTCTATAACTGGTACGACACCCAGGATTTGCGGCCGCTGGAGCCGAAGTATGTGTCGTCGGTCGATAGCGGCAATCTCGCCGGTCATCTGATCGCGCTGGGCAACGCCTGCCGTGCATGGGCGACACAGCCCGCACAGGCCATCTATAACGTGGCGTTGGCAGGCATGCGCGACAACCTTGCTTTGTTGTGCGAAGCGCTGCACGAAAGTCAGGGTAAGGCGGAGCGTACGCGCCTCGCGCTGCATGACGAATTCGAGCAGGCCGTGGCGGCATTGCAGGCCGCGCTGGCAGATATCCCCATGGACGAACCGCTTGCCTCTGCCGCGGAGGCAGGCAGCGACGGCGCGCAAGACGCCATCGTTGCGCCGGCATGGCCGGCCATCATGCTGCTTGCCGCCACGGTGGCCGACATCGCGCGCGCCCTGGTCGACGAAATCCGCCCGGATGAGGGCAGCTCGGGCGACGACGTGCGCTTCTGGGTCGACGCGCTGGAGCAGGCAATCCACAGTCACAGCAGGGATCATGCTGGACACGGACAGCACGTGAACGCGACGGACTGTCCGGCTGCCTTGCGCAAGCGGCTGACGGCCCTGACCGATACCGCGCTAACGATGGCCAACGCGATGGAATTCGGCTTTCTGCTGGACCCCGTGCGCAATCTGTTCTCGATCGGCTACGCGGTCGCCGATGGTCGGCTCGACCCGAGCAGCTACGACTTGCTGGCGTCGGAAGCACGGTTGGCAAGCTTCGTGGCGATTGCCAAAGGCGATATCCCCGCGCGCCACTGGTTTCGCCTCGGCCGCATTGCCACACCGGTGCCGGGTGGCGCTGCCCTGGTCTCCTGGTCCGGTTCGATGTTCGAGTACCTGATGCCGTCGCTTGTGATGCGTGCTCCGGCCAGTAGCCTGATTGCGCGAACCAACAAGCTCGTAGTGCACAGGCAGATCGGTTACGGCCGCGCGCTCGGCTTACCGTGGGGCATCTCGGAATCGGCCTACAACGCACGGGATCTTGAGTTCACCTATCAATACTCGAGCTTCGGCATTCCAGATCTCGGTCTGAAGCGCGGTCTCGGCCACGACGCGGTGATTGCACCCTATGCGACTGCGCTGGCCGCCATGGTGGAGCCCGCTGCGGCTACCGATAACTTCCAGCGTCTCTGTGCGGCAGGCGCCTGCGGGCGCTATGGCTTCTACGAGGCGCTCGATTACACGCCCGCCCGCTTGCCCGAGGGCCAGACGGTGGCGGTGGTACGCGCGTTCATGGCGCATCATCAGGGCATGTCGATCGTCTCGATCGCCAACGCGCTACTGGGTGGTTGCATCCGCGAATTCTTTCACGCCGAGCCGGCCATCCAGGCAACCGAGCTGCTATTGCAGGAACGCATGCCGGGCAGGGTGGCGGTCGCCCATCTGCGGGTCGACGAGAACCGCGATACCGGCCAGCTGCGTGGCGTCGAGCCGGCGGTGGCGCGGCGTCTGTTATCGCCCAACGACCCGTCGCCTGCGACCCATCTGCTGTGCAACGGCCGCTACGCGGTGATGATTACGGCCGCCGGCTCGGGTTACAGCCGCCGCGGCGATCTGGCGGTGACCCGCTGGCGCGAAGATGCGACCTGCGACAACTGGGGCAGCTACCTGTATCTGCGCGACGTCGAAAGCGGCGAGTTCTGGTCAGCCGCATGGCAGCCCACGGGGGTGGTGCCCGACAGCTACGAGGTGACCTTCACCGAAGATCGCGCAGAGTTCTTGCGGCGCGACGGCACGCTGACCACCTCGCTCGACGTGGTGGTGTCCGCCGAAGACGATGCCGAAGTGCGGCGGGTCTCAGTGGCCAATTCGGGTCCCCGCGCGCGCGTGATCGAGTTCACCTCGTATGCCGAGATCGTGTTGGCGCCACCCAACGCCGATCAGGCGCATCCGGCCTTCTCCAAACTGTTTGTCGAGACTGAGTATCTGGCGGAGAGCGGGGTGATTCTCGCGACCCGGCGCCGCCGCGCGCCGAACGAGCCGGAGGTTTGGGCCGCGCATCTTGCGGTGATCGAAGGCAAGACCGTCGGGTCCCTGGAAGTGGAAACGGACCGCGCGCGTGTTATCGGCCGTGGCCGTGACGTGCGCACGCCGCTGGGTCTCGCGGATGAGCGGGCGCTCGGCAACTCGGCCGGTGTCGTGCTCGACGCGGCCTTCGCGATGCGCCAGCGTCTGCGCATCGAACCGGGCGCGACGGCCAGAATCGCCTTCTGGACCATCGTCGCCGATTCGCGTGCGCAATTGCTCGATCTGGTGGACAAGCATCGCGATGGCGCTTCTTATGCGCGCGCCGCCATGCTCGCCTGGACCCAGGCGCAAGTTCAGTTGCGCCATAACGGTGTGAGTCCCGATGAGGCCGGACTGTTCCAGCGGATGGCCGGACACATGCTGTACAGCGACCCGTCGTTGCGGCCGGGTTCGGCCGCGCTGCAGCGTGGTACCTCCGCAGTTGCCGCAGCGGGTGGTGTCGGAGCGGCGCCGCTCTGGGCGCATGGCGTGTCGGGCGATCTGCCGATCCTGCTGGTGCGGATCGACGATATCGAACACATGGCGCTGGTGCGGCAACTGGTGCATGCGCACGAGTACTGGCATATGAAGCGGCTCGCGGTGGATCTGGTGATCATCAACGAGCGCGCTGCATCCTACGTGCAGGATTTGCAGGCCGCACTCGAAACCCTCGTGCGCTCCGGCGAGGCACAACCGCCGCAGCAAGCGGGGGGCGCTGCGCGCGGCAGCATTTTTGTGCTGCGCACCGACCTGATGTCGGCCGACGCGCGGGCGCTGTTTCCGGTGGTGGCGCGTGCCGTGCTGGCCGCGCGCAATGGGCGCTTGCTGGATCAGTTGCGACGGCTCGCGGGCACGCCACCACCCAGCCAGCCGCGCGCAAGGCGTTTGCTGAGCTGGCCGCCGCTGCCCGCCCCGGTGAAGACTACGCCGCCCGGCGCGGGGCTGGAATGCTTCAACGGCCTGGGCGGATTTGCGAATGGCGGCCGCGAATACGTCACCATTCTCGCGGCCGGCCAATGCACACCGATGCCATGGGTCAACGTGATTGCCAACCCGGCCTGCGGCTTCCTGGTGTCGGCCGAGGGCAGTGGCTATACGTGGGCGTCGAACAGTCGCGAGCATCAACTGACACCGTGGTCGAACGACCCGGTCAGCGATCCACCGGCTGAAGCGTTTTACGTGCGCGACGACGATACGGGCGCGCTGTGGGGGCCGCAGGCGAACCCGGTGCGTGACACCGCCCCAAGCGCCGCGCCGTACATCGCACGGCACGGCCAGGGGTACAGCCGCTTCACGCACACAGCGGAAGAGATCGCGCTCGACCTGCTGCAATTCGTGCCGCTCGACGACCCGCTGAAAATCTCCCGTCTGACGCTGCGTAATCTGTCCGGCCGCACGCGCCGGCTTTCGGTGACGGCTTACGTCGAATGGGCGCTCGGCGCGTCGCGCAGTATTGCTGCGCCTCACACCATCAGCGAGATCGACGTGCCGACGCGGGCCATGTTCGTGCGCAACGGGTGGGCCGAGGCGTATCGCGGCCGCGTGGCCTTTGCGGACCTGGGCGGCAAGCTGACCAGCTGGACTGCGGACCGGTGTGAATTTATCGGCCGTAACGGCAGCTTGCACTTTCCGGCTGCACTGGCAGCTGCCGATGAGCCTGCGCCGCTGTCAGGCAAGCTCGGAGCAGGCCTCGATCCCTGCGCGGCGCTGCAAACCACGCTCGAACTGGAACCAGGCGGCGTCGCCGAGGTCGTGTTCGTGCTGGGCGAAGCGGCCTCGACCGAGGCTGCCCGGCAGTTGATCGGACGCTATCGCAACGCCGACCTCGACGCGGTGCTCGCCGCGGTGACGGCGTTCTGGGACGACACGCTCGGCGCGATTCAGGTCGTGACACCCGATCGGACGATGGACCTGATGCTCAACCGCTGGCTGTTGTATCAGACGCTCGTTTGCCGGATCTGGGCGCGTGCAGGCTTTTATCAGGCAAGCGGGGCATATGGCTTCCGCGATCAGTTGCAGGACGGCATGGCGCTCGCTGTGGCGCGTCCTGAGCTGACCCGCGAGCATCTGTTGCGAGCGGCCGCACGCCAGTTTCCGGAGGGTGACGTGCAGCACTGGTGGCTGCCTCAGGGCGGCGCGGGCGTGCGCACCCACATTTCCGACGACCGCGCGTGGCTGGCTTATGCGGTCGCTCACTATGTCGAAGTGAGCGGCGACGCGGCGATTCTCGACGTGGACGTGCCGTTTCTCGATGGCCGTCCGTTGGCCGACGGCGAGCATGACGCTTACTTCGTGCCGGCCGTCTCGGAGAGCAGCGCGCCGCTCTTCGAGCATTGCGTGCGTGCGCTGGAACAGAGCCTCGCGCTGTTCGGCGCGCACGGCCTGCCGCTGATGGGCACGGGCGACTGGAACGACGGCATGAACCGGGTAGGCGAAGCGGGCAGCGGCGAGAGTGTCTGGCTCGGCTGGTTTCTGTGCGCCACGCTGGCGGCATGGGTGCCGCTTGTGCGCGATCGTGGGGATAGCGCCACGGCCAACCGCTGGTCGGTGCGCGCCGAGGGACTGCGCAAAGCACTCGAAAGTGCGGGATGGGATGGCGAATGGTATCGGCGCGCCTATTTCGACGACGGCACGCCGCTGGGATCCGCCTCGAGCGAGGAATGCTCGATCGATGCGATTGCCCAGTCGTGGAGCGTGTTGTCAGGGGTGGGGAACGCCGAGCGAGCCGAGCGTGCGATGGCTGCACTGGAGGCGCGGCTGATTCGCCGCGACGACGGCCTCGCCTTGCTGTTCACGCCGCCGTTCGATCACACGCCGCTCGATCCGGGATACATCAAGGGCTATCCGCCGGGCATTCGCGAGAATGGCGGGCAATATACGCATGCCGCCATGTGGTCGATACTGGCCTACGCGCAATTGGGCGATGGCGATCGTGCCGCCGACCTGTTTGCAATGCTCAATCCGGTCAATCGCAGCCGCACGCGCAGCGGGGCGAAGCGCTACAAGGTTGAACCTTATGTGGTCGCCGCCGACGTCTATTCGGTCGCGCCTCACATCGGACGTGGCGGGTGGACCTGGTATACGGGCTCAGCGGGCTGGATGTATCGCGCCGGCATTGAAGGTCTGCTTGGCCTGCGCAAGCACGGCAATGCACTATTGATCGATCCGTGTGTGCCGCGCGCCTGGCCCGGTTTCACCGCGGTATTTCGCCATGGCGCTTCGCACTACGACATCGTCGTGAACAATCCGCGTGGCGTCAGCCGCGGCGTGAGCGGCGTGGTCGTGGACGGTAGGGCGCTTGAAGCGGGGGGCCACGCGGTGCAACTGGTGGACGATGGGGCGCGTCATGGTGTGACCGTGACGCTCGGGCAGCCGGAGGTATAGCGATTCACGACAACAGCGACGCCAATTTCCGTTGGCGTCGCTCACTGCGAAGCCTGGCGCGGCGTAAGAGCGCGTGACTAGTACTGCCCGTGATCTGCGTGATAGTCGCCGCCGTGATTGTCACCGTGATAGTCACCGTGATGTTCTCCGTCCGGGACCACAATGCACGCACTCAAGCTGACGATCAGCGAGAGTGCGATCAGGATCCATATCCGCGGGTAGTTTTTCATGTGTATTCCCCTTTTTTGCCTGTGAGCGGCGCCCGGCATCGACATGACCCGGGACGTCAATCGACAGCGTGCGCGCAGCGAGACTTGAAGTCGGTACGGTCTCGTACCGGTATGGAGCAGGTTTACCGATACCGTACAGACACGTCGCATTCGGCGTGCGACGATCGACTGTGCGCCGCATCCGCCTTCATGGTGGAGCAAGGCGCGGATTGAATGCCTAACGCCGTCCAGGAGAGAGCCAAATTATGGTTGTAACCTCCAATCCGTTCACCGATCTCGCCAAACTGTTCGCCAGAATCAATATTCCAGGCGTCGATATGGTTTCGGTGATCGCAGCACAGCGTAACGATATCGACGCGCTGGCGACAGCCAGCAAGCATGCGCATGATGGTATGCAGATTCTGGTCCACAAGCAGATGGAATTTTTGATCACCACGATGCGCGAGATCCAGACCACCATGCAGAAAACGGATCCCGGCGGCAAGTCGGCAGAGGCCGTTCCGCAACCGCAAGAATTTGTTGCGCAGAAGCTGCATAAGGCATTCGAACGCATGCGCGAACTCACGGATATTGCACAGAGTTCGCAGGCCGAAGCATTGGTGGCAATCAGTGCTCTCGTCGCCACCCCTGGTTGAATAAAGGAGCTTCCCTATGCGAATTGTCGTTGCGCTTGGCGCAAACGCGCTGCTCAAACGCGGTGAACCGGTAAGCGCGCAGGCGCAGCAGGACAACATCCGCCTTGCCGCCGTGCAATTGGCCAAGGTTGCCGACGGCAACAGCCTGGTGATCGTCCATGGCAACGGGCCGCAGGTCGGTGTGCTGGCGTCGCAAGGCATGAACGCACCGCAGGCTGAGGGGTCTCCGCCCGATGTGCTGGACGCGCAAACGCAGGGCATGACCGGCTACGCGATCGAACTGGAACTCGGCAACCTGCTGCCCAGCGGGCGTTCCTGCGCAACCTTGCTGACGATGGTAGAAGTCAATCCCGCCGATCCCGCTTTCGAGTCTCCTGACAGGCCTATCGGCGCGGTCCTTAACGAGGCCGAAGCGGCGCTCGCGATCCGTGACAAGGGTTGGACCATGACGCAGGATGGTGCCGCCTACCGCCGTGTGGTCGCGAGTCCCAAGCCGGTCCGTATTCTGGAAATGCAGGCAGTGCGCTGGTTGCTCGCTCACAGCACGATTGCGATCTGCGCGGGTGGTGGCATTCCGGTCGTCATCGACGGCGGCCGGCGCCGGCTTGGCGTGGAGGCGGTCGTGGACAAGGACCGCAGCGCAGCGCTGCTGGCCCGCGAACTCGAAGCCGACCTGCTCGTGATCGTGACCGATGTCGCGGGCGTTTACCTCGATTGGGGCGCGCCGTCGGCGCGTCTCATCAAGCTCGCGAGCCCCGACGCGCTGGACCGGCTGGACTTCGCGGCGGAAACGATGGCGCCGAAGATCGAGGCCGCTTGCGATTTTGTCAGACGCACGGGACACCGTGCCGTCATTGGCGCGTTAAGTGATATCGAACAGATGATCGCCGCAACCGCCGGCACCTCGATCAAACGCGATCAGGTGGGACTGGTGGAAGCCTAGGCGCACCTTGGCGGACAGACATGGGCGCGCCACCAGCGCCCATCTTATGCCGTGTTCTTCGCAGGATCTTTATCGCGCATCGCCGAGACATGTAGTTTCGCGGCTTCGTTGCTGTGGGACAGCCCGCGTAGCGCAAGCGAAAACGCCAGTTGCGTCTCGTGAGCGACCGCGCCCCGGTCCTGATCGAACTGACTGGCAGCGGTGCGCATATGCCGGGCAGCCTGCTCATGAAGTTCGGTTGCCATGGCGTGATGCTGAGCGGCGCCTGCGTGGCTGTCGGCAGGCGCGGTGGCTGGCGGTACGACCAGCGGCGCACCGTGATGTTTGAGGGCCTCGTTGGCCCGGTCTATGGCATGCAACGCGTGACCGTGCGCCAACATTGCCTGATGCGCCGCATGGGCGAAGTCTTTGCCGTCCTCGAAATGCCGCGACGCTTCGCGGTGCAAGCGCGCTGCCTGCTCGTGATGCGATGCGGCGGCCTCGAGATGTTCCTTTTTGCCGTGTTTAGTATTCATGTCTGCCTCCTTTGCACTTGTCTGATCATTGCAAGGCCCCTCCAGACGCCACTACGGGTTGCTGCGGTGACCTTTCGATTCCTTGGCGGTGTCGTCCGTCGCGCGAAGCGCCGCATTGGCCGTGACCAGTAGCCCAGCATCGTGCTCGCGCAAGGCGGCATCGACGGCGTCGAACGCCTTCTCCAGGGCCTTCCGGTCGGTTTTCGTGGCATTCCCGCTTTCCGAAACGGCCTCGGCTTCCTTTTTCAGGCGCTTCACGAGTTTCGCTGCGCAGCGGCTATCGAGCGTCCTCGCGACGACGAACTGGTTGATTTGTGTGGTCAATGCCAACAGCGTCGCTTCGGTGGTTTCATTCGAGTCGCCGGCATCACTGGCGTACGATTTCTTGCTCATCAGGACTCTCCAGGGTGGACCCACTCGTACTGAGCAGGATTGAAGTGGCCGCCTTCGGTTGGGATCAGGCTGCGATTGAGTGCCACCGGAAGAATGGACATCTCGTCGACGGGCGTAGCCGTGCACGCGCTATGAGGAAATATTCGGCAACGCTCACCCCGTGGGGTTCCAGTGGTGAGCAATCAGGCCAACGAATGACGGTGGCGCGTTCTTCAAAGTAACATTAAACGGGGGCCTCTGGCGACTGTTCGCTGTGAACTCCGTCAAAGTTCTTGTTCAGCGCCGGGCGATGCCGCTTCAGCAAGCTCCTCAAGATACCGCCACGGATAGATACCGCGTGCGTGGCCGTCGCTGAAGACGAGCTGTACGCCGTAGCCCATCGGCTGCACATCCGTCAGTGTCACATCGGGCGATGCGTGCACCGTCCCGCCGTCGAGCCGGACGCGGCGGCATTCGGCACACGCACAGGCGCGGCGTAGCGCTCCATGAGCGATCTGCTGTTCGCGCCCATCGGTCCACCGCAGCGTCAGGGTACGCGCGACGGCGTCGCTGGCGATCTGCTGTGGCGTGCTCACGCGCCTGCGCTTTCGATCTGTTGCAAGGCGATCCGGACCGCTTTGCGCACATCCGGGTCGCGATCCTGCAGGGCATCGCGCAGCGCGGGCAAGGTATGTGGATCGCGCAGTTCGCCGAGCGCCAGCGCGGCTTCCTTGCGCAGGTTGCTGACCGTGTGGGTGAGGAGGGCGGCAACCGGGTGCGCAGCGCCGGCGTCGCCGGCCTGGCCGAGCGCGCGCACTGCACGCAGACGGACCTGCCAGCAGTCGTCGTCGAGGGCTGCGATCAGCGGGTCGCGCGCCGTGGGGGCACGCAGTTTGCCGAGCGTGGTGGCGGCTTCCTCGCGTACCTGCCAGGCGGTGTCGCGCAAGGCGCCGAGGAGCGCGGCTGTGACCACTGAATCCGTGGCGGGCGCGAAGCCCAGGGCGCCGACGGCTGCGCGTCGTACGTCAGTTTCTGCATCTTCCGTCGCCAGTGCGGCGAGCGGCGGCAATGCGCGCGGGTCCTTCAGCCAGCCGAGCACGCCGACCGCTTCCAGTCTGACGCTGGACTCGGTATCGGCAAGCGCGTGCCGGGCCGGCTCGAAAGCCTCGGCAAAGCGCAGTTCGCGCAGCCCGCGAAGTACCGCGGCCCGCACGAAAGGCTCCGGGCGCTTGACCCAACCGCTCAGCACGGCTCCCGATGCAGGATCCTTCAACTCGGTGAGACTTTGTGCGGCTGCGGCACGGACTGCTTCGTCCGTATCGAGGAGCGCGCCGCACAGGGCTTCGACAATCGCCTGCTGTTCCCACGAAGCAAGCACACGTGCCGCTTCGAGCCGGACCTCCGGGGCGGGGTCGTTGCGCAAGGTAGTGACGAGCGCCGGCAGCAGTTCAACCTCTTCGAGATCCGCGATGTCGAGCAGCGCAATGCGGCGCACGGCGGCATCTTCGTCGGCAAGACGCGCGAGCAGCGCGGCGCTCTCCGGGTCAGATGCGTCGAGGTAAGGAGCGGTGATAGACGGCACGGTCATGGGTAAGGAATTTGAACAGGATAATTGATCTGAACGTCGAGGCTGTGGATCCGTTGGCGGGCGCGTCTGTCACGCGCGCAGCGATTAGGATTCCAAGGCAATCAGACGCACCGCAGCGCGACGGCGGCCTAGCGCAGCAGGTACGGAATCTCCACCTTGACTGCCCCGGTTGGGCAATCGCGCTCGCAGGGCATGCAGTACCAGCATTCGTCGAACTGCATATAGGCTTTGCCTTTGCTCAAATCGATGGCGAGCAGGTCGAGCGGACACACGTCGACGCAGACCGTGCAGCCCTTGTCGGCAATGCAGAGATCTTCGTCGATCGTCACCGGGGCGCTGCTGCGCTGAAGAATGTCGTGCGGGGTATAGGACATGGTTTTCTCCTCTCAAACTGCGGCGGCAACGTCAGCGGACTCGCGGAGGCGAAGTTTCTGGTAAGCGCTTCGCTCGTCGTCGGCGAGCGGCACAACGTAAGGCTCGACGGCACGCTTCTCGCTCGTCATGCGGCCATGCTCGTCCTTGCGCAGATGCGTGTGGCAGAACCACTGCGCGTCATCGCGTTGCGGATAATCGACGCGATGGTGATAGAGGCCCCAGCGGCTTTCGGTGCGAAACAGCGAGGCGCGCGCCGCCATTTCCGCGCAGTCGCGGATGGCGCGGACTTCGGCCGCACGCATCAGTTCATGCGGATTGAGCGCGCGGATCGAGTCGATGTCTTCGGCGATTTCGCCAAAGCGTTGCAGGCCGATCTCCATCTTGCGCGTCACTTTCGGCGGTTGCAGGTAGTCGTTCACCATGCGCCGCAGCTTGTACTCGACCTGCGACGGCGCGTGGCCGTGCTCGCGTTCGAGCGGTGCATACACGCGCGCACGTTCGGCGGCAACCTGCTGTTCGTCGACCGCTGCATGCTCGCGGCCAGCCACATAGTCCGCCGCATTCTGGCCGGCAAACCAGCCATAGGTGAACGCGCCGAGCATGTAGTTATGCGGCACCGCCGCCATGTCGCCCGCCGCGTAGAGTCCCGGTACCGTGGTTTCGGCTCGCGCGTTCACATAGACGCCGGAGGCGCTGTGCCCGCTGCAAAAACCGATCTCCGAGATGTGCATTTCGACCATCTGCTGCCGGTAGTCGGTGCCGCGCCCCGCATGAAAGCGTCCACGGCTCGGCCGTTCGTTGGTGTGCAGGATCTGCTCGATCGTCTGGATCGTTTCCTCGGCGAGATGGTCGAGTTTCAGAAACACGGGGCCATTGCCGCTTTGCAGTTCCTGATAGAACTCCCACATCATCTGACCGCTCCAGTAATCGCATTCAATGAAGCGTTCGCCCTTACCGTTGGCCGTGAAGCCGCCCAGCGGTCCGGTAACGTAGGCGCAGGCCGGTCCGTTGTAGTCCTTGATCAGCGGGTTGATCTGGAAGCACTCGAGGTTCGCGAGCGCAGCCCCGGCGTGATAGGCCATCGCGTAGCCGTCGCCGGCATTGGTGGGATTTTCGTAGGTGCCCATCAGATAGCCCGAGGCGGGCAGACCCAGGCGTCCCGCCGCACCACAGCAAAGAATCACGGCTTTTGCGCGTACTACGTAGAAATCCGCCGTGCGGCAGTCGAAACCCAGCACGCCGCAGACACGCCCTTGCGCATCGGTCAACAACCGCGTGGCGACGATACGGTTGGTGAGCGCAATCCGTGCACGCTTGAGCTGGCGGTAGAGCACCTTCTTGATGTCGTGGCCCTCGGGCATCGGCAGCACGTACGAGCCCATGTGATGGACTTTCTTGACCGCATAGTCGCCGGTGCCGTCCTTCTCGAACTTCACGCCCCAGCGGTCGAGCTGCTCGATCGTCGTGAAGCTGTGCTTCGCGTACGCATAGACGGCTTCCTGATCGACAATGCCGTCGTTGGCGATGGTGATTTCCCGCGTGTACTGTTCGGGCGTCGCGTGGCCCGGAATCACCGCGTTGTTCAATCCGTCCATGCCCATCGAGATCGCGCCGCTGCGCTTGACGTTGGCCTTTTCCAGCACCAGCACCTTCAGGTTGGGATTGCGCTCCTTGGCCTTGACAGCCGCCATCGGTCCCGCCGTGCCACCGCCCACTACAACAACGTCGTACTCCAGAACATGCGTATTCATTGTGCTTTCCTTGCGTTGCGGCGCGGCTTGCGACGATCGGTGCGCAGCCGGTATTGGAATGCGTCGCCGCGGAAGTAGAGATATTCGTAATCGATGGGGGTGCCCGTCGCATCGTGCGTGAGGCGCTCGATGCGCAGCACCGGGCTGCCTTCCTCGACCGGCAGCGCGGCGGCGATTTCGTCGTCGGCAAGGATGGCGTCGATGGCGACATCCGCGTGACCGAGCGGCACGCCGCAGTCGTTTTCCAGAATCAGGAAAATGTCGCGCGTCGCGAGGTCCGCGTTCGCAAGACGTTTGCCGAAGACTTCGGGCAGCCAGGTGATTTCGAGCGAGACCGCCTCGCGATTAAGCAACCGTACGCGATGGATCTCGGCCACCGGCGCGCCCTCTGGAAGGTTCAGTTTGGCGGCGACATGGCGGCTCGCCTCGACGATACGAAAACTGCGCAACTGGTTGACGATTTCGTAGCCCATCGACGACATGGCCTCGCCGAATCCCTGCAGCGAGGTGACGTTCTGGAACGCCTTCGGTTTGGAAACGAAGGTGCCCTTGCCATGCAGCTTGAACAGCAGCCCCTCTTTCTGAAGATCGCCGAGCGCCTGACGCACGGTGATGCGGCTGACGCCAAACAGCGCGCACAGTTCGTGCTCCGAAGGCATCTGGCTGTGCGGTGCATAGGTGCCATCGAGAATCCGGCCACGCAACGTGTCCTTGATCTGCTCGTAAAGCGGCTGTGGCGAGAGCGGCACGAGATTGGTTTTGGGCATGAGCAACTTGTTATGACAAGATGAAAACGCAGTGTAGTTAACGGTTCGAGCGGTTCAAACGAAGCATTTGCGATATCCATTGTCTGTTTTGCTGATAAGCACGCCTGCGTGCAGCAGAACGCCATGACGCACCTGCGCGGTGCAGCCGCGAGAACATGCAAACCTTAAATGTCGGATTCGAATAAACATATACAAATCGAATAATTCTCAACGGGGTTTCGGACCGTTACGCTGTGCGTTGAATCTGTCCGCGAGGACGTCTGCCGGCCTGACGGAGCGTGCTACCACCGTGTCTACCCAATCTGAAACGATTCCCTCGAGCAGTGTGCGAGTGAACCGGTCCGCACCGCTGCGCCACGTGTCGCGGCGGGTTGTGATCGCCGGTCTCGCTGCGCTTGCATGGCTAGGCGGAGCAGCGCTCACGCAATGGTGGCCCAATCTCGACGACTGGCCGTATACGAGCGAGTTCATCGTGCTCAAGGTCGCGCTGGCGGTCATCGCCGCGTTGCTCGGCATCGCCGGCTGGCGCAAGCGCGCGCGTGACGCAGGCGACACCAGCGACAGCAGCTACACACACAAGCCGTCGCGCATCGACACCTGGCTCGGCGCGATGCCGTGGTTGCTCGCGTTGGCGCTCGGCGTCACGGTGTGGGAGGTGCTGACGGCAAAGCTCGAATGGTTGCCGCGGCCGTTCTTCGCGCCGCCCCAGGCGCTGATTGCCGTGTACGTAGAGGACTTTCCGCGCCTCGGCTCGAGCGTCGTGCATTCGCTGGGTTTGCTGGCCTATGGTTATGTGCTGGGCGCTGTGACGGGATTCGCGATCGGCGTGAGCATCGGCTGGTCGCGCGCGGTGAGCTACTGGCTGCATCCGCTGTTGCGCCTGCTTGGGCCGTTGCCCCCCACGGCGTGGCTGCCGCTCGCGTTCTTTTTCTTTCCGTCCAGCTTCAGCGCGAGCGTGTTCCTGATCGCGCTGGCCACGGCGTTCCCGGTGGCGGTGCTGACATGGTCCGGCGTCGCGGGCGTGAACGCCGCGTACTACGACATTGCCCGGACACTCGGCGCACGGCCGAGCTTCCTGATCCTGAGAGTCGCGATACCGGCTGCGTTGCCGTCGGTATTCGTCGGCCTGTTCATGGGACTCGGCGTGTCGTTTTCGGTGCTGATCGTGGCGGAAATGATGGGGGTGAAGGCAGGGCTCGGCTGGTATCTGCAATGGGCGCAGGGCTGGGCCGCGTATTCGAACATGTATGCCGCGTTGCTGGTCATGGCGTTGATGTGCTCGGGCCTGATCACCCTGCTGTTCCGCTTTCGTGACCGCTTGCTCGCGTGGCAGAAAGGATTGCTCAAATGGTAGCCGTACCCGCAATGAACGCCGCGTCAGCGCCCATCCACCGTGGCGGCGCGCGCATCGACGTGCGCAACGTCAGTCATCGCTTCACGTTCCAGGGCGCGGCTTTGCCGGTGCTGCAGGACGTCGACTTTGCCGTCGAGCCGGGCGAATTCGTCGCGCTGCTGGGGCCCAGCGGCTGCGGTAAGTCGACCTTGCTGCGGCTGGTCGCGGGGCTCGATACGCCCGTACAGGGGAGCGTCCACGCAGACGGCGCCGTGATCGAAGGGCCGGATCCGTCGCGCGTGGTGGTGTTCCAGGATCCGACGCTGTTTCCCTGGCGCACGGTGCGGGCCAACGTCGGGCTCGGTCCGCAGGCGCAGCGTCGCAAGCGTCACTGGTGGACAAAGCCGGAAACCGACAGTGCCTCACAACGCATCGACGCCGCCCTGCAACTGGTTGGGCTGAGCGAGTTTGCCGATGCCTTCCCGCATCAACTGTCCGGCGGCATGGCGCAGCGCGTGGCGCTCGCGCGGGCGCTCGTCAACGACCCCGCCTTGCTCGTGCTCGACGAACCGTTCGGCAAGCTGGATTCGCTCACGCGCATCCGCATGCAGGGCGAGCTTGTGCGTCTGTGGCAAGACGCGAGGTTCTCGGTCCTGCTCGTTACCCACGACGTGGAAGAGGCCTTGTTTCTCGCCAATCGCGTCATTGTCTTCAGCGAGCGTCCGGCGCGGATCGTGGCCGTTGTGCACAACGACGCGCCGTATCCACGGCATCGCGACGATCCGAAGCTGGTCTCGTTGCGCCGCGAAGTGCTCGCGCAACTCGGGCTCGAGGCTTAAGACCTGAGGCTTGATGCCTGAGGCGAGCGTCGCCACTGGCGCCGCCTCATCACTCAGCACCTCAGCACAAAACCCGCTGCACAAAACCCGCTGCACAAAACCAATAACGACTTGAGGAACCACACACCATGACATCCTTCGACGACACTTCTCCCGCCAGCCTGTCGCGCCGCGCATGGTTGCGCAAGACCGCATGGGCGGCAGGCGCGACGGCGCTCGGCGGCGGCTCGCTGAGCCTGTCCAGCACGCTCGCCTTTGCGGAAGGGCCGCTCACGCCGCTGAAGCTCTCGTGGAACGCGGGCGCGATCTGTACGGCGCCGGTGCCGGTCGCGGTCAAGCAGGGCTTCTTTAAGCAGCGCGGCCTGGAGGTGGAGCTGGTCAACTTCGCCGGTTCGACCGACCAGTTGCTCGAGGCCATCGCGACCGGCAAATCGGACGCGGGCGTCGGCATGGCGCTGCGCTGGATCAAGCCGCTGGAACAGGGCTTCGACGTGAAGCTGACCGCGGGCATCCACGGCGGGTGCATGCGTTTGCTGGCCACGCGCTCATCGCAGATTGTCGACTTGCAGGGTCTCAAGGGACGCACGATCGGCGTCAGCGATATGGCGAGCCCAGCGAAGAATTTCTTCGCCATCACGCTCAAGAAAATCGGCGTCGATCCGGACAGCCAGGTGCAATGGCGTCAGTATCCGGCGAATCTGCTGGGCGAAGCGCTCAAAAAGGGCGAAGTGCAGGCGATCGCGGACGGCGATCCAACCATCTGGAGCATCCGTGAATCCGACCACCTGGTCGAGGTGTCGAACAACCTGTGCGGCGAGTACCAGAACCGCGTGTGCTGCGTACTGGGTGTGCGCGGGACGCTGGTGCGCAAGGACCGCGCGACAGCGCAGGCGCTGACCCAGGCGTTGCTCGATGCCACCGAGTGGACCGCGAATCATCCGGCCGAAGCCGCGGCGATTTTCTCCGAGCACGCGCCGCAGGCGGATGTCGGTCAATTAACTGCCATGCTGAAGAGCCACACCGATCACCATCATCCGGTGGGCGATGCGTTCAAGAAGGAAATTTCGCTGTATGCGGATGACCTGAAAACCGTGGGCGTGTTGAACAACAGCACGGACTCGACACGCTTTGCCAACCGGGTGTTTGCGGACGTGCTGGTTTAGCCCCGACGCCGCTACGAGGCCGTACCGGCATTGCTGGCCGCTTCAATTATCGTACAAGTCGCTCAGCCGTGCTCCGCGCGGCGAGCGGGAAAGTCAACGCCGGGGGCCTTTCATCGCCTCGGCTTCCATTGCAGCGGTTCGTTCTTCGCTCGCCTCAATCGGTTCCATGGCCTCGTCGATAGACGAGGCGGCGCGTTCGGTGGCCGCCTCGGCTTCGTCGTCGGCGACCGATCCCTCGTCGTAGTTGTCCGGGGGCTCAAGCATGTCGCCAATCATGGCGGCTAACTCCGGTGTATCCCACGGCGCCCCGTGCTGTTTTTTCTGCTTGATGTAGTGCCTGATTTCGGCGTCCTGTTCAGGAGTCAGGGGAAGACCGCGAAAGGTGTTTTGGGGGGTAGCGTCGACCATGGTACTGCTCCTTGCTTGTCGTATCCCGAGTGTATTCTCATTGTGATCAGGACCCTTAACTAAAGGATGTCGATCCGGTCCGGTCGGGGCAGGGGTGACGGCACCGGCCAGGCGCCCGGACGCAGGCCCGTTGCAGGTCTTCCAGCCGTGTGCAGCGTCGAGGCAGCGGAAAGTCCCATTGGTATATGCTGTCCGTTGCGCCGTCAACCGGAGAAACCAGAGCGCCCGGGGAAAGCCCGGGTCCAGGAACGGCGCCGGCTTTAGCTTTTCCCTTGCTTTGCCATCAAATAAACCTATTTCCGCCGTAAGTTTCCAGACACTACTATTGAAGCCCATTGCACGAAATCTAAAGGCTAGCGCCTAGCCAGCTAGCTGAGTGATAACGATCAACGGAGGAAGCGCATGTCGACTGAAGCGAAATGTCCTTTCAACCACACTTCTGGCGACGGTACGTCGAACCGGGATTGGTGGCCGAAACAACTGAGCCTGAAAACCCTGCACCAGCACTCATCCCTCTCGGACCCGATGGGCGAGGGCTTCAACTACGCCGAAGCGTTCAAGAGTCTCGATCTCGTGGCTGTGAAGAAGGATCTGCTGGCGGTGATGACCGACTCGCAGTCCTGGTGGCCGGCGGACTTCGGTCACTACGGACCGTTTTTTATTCGTATGGCATGGCACAGCGCCGGCACGTATCGCACTGGCGACGGCCGCGGCGGTGCCGGTTCCGGCCAGCAGCGCTTCGCACCGCTCAATAGCTGGCCTGACAACGTCAGCCTCGACAAGGCGCGCCGGCTGATCTGGCCGGTCAAGCAGAAATACGGCCGGAAGATCTCATGGGCCGACCTCATCGTTCTCACGGGTAACGTCGCGCTGGAGTCGATGGGCTTCAAGACCTTCGGTTTCGCCGGCGGCCGCCCGGACGTCTGGGAACCGGAAGAAGACGTCTACTGGGGGACGGAAAAAATATGGCTGGAGGGTGACAAACGTTACTCCGGCGTGCGCGACCTCGAAAATCCCCTTGCTGCGGTGCAGATGGGCCTGATTTACGTCAATCCGGAAGGCCCGAACGGCAACCCGGATCCGCTCGCCGCCGCCGTCGATATTCGCGAGACGTTCGCGCGCATGGCCATGAACGATGAAGAGACGGTAGCGCTGATCGCGGGCGGCCATACCTTCGGCAAGACCCATGGCGCCGGTCCTGCGACCAGTGTGGGTCCTGAGCCGGAAGCCGCCCCCATCGAGCAGCAGGGCCTTGGCTGGAAGAGCAGCTTTGGCAGCGGTTCGGGCGGCGACGCCATCTCCAGCGGCCTGGAAGTCACGTGGACCACCACGCCGACGAAGTGGGGCAATGATTTCTTCAAACACCTGTTCAGCTATGAATGGGAACTGACGAAGAGCCCGGCCGGTGCGCATCAATGGAAGCCGAAGGGCGGTGCAGGGGCGGGGACCATCCCGGACGCGCACGACCCCTCGAAGCGCCGTGCGCCCACCATGCTGACCACCGATCTTTCGCTACGCCTCGATCCGGCTTACGAGAAAATTTCAAGGCGTTTCTACGAGAATCCGGACCAGTTCGCCGACGCGTTCGCCCGGGCGTGGTTCAAGTTGACGCACCGCGACATGGGTCCGCGCGCACGCTATCTCGGCCCGGAAGTGCCGGCCGAAGAGCTGATCTGGCAAGACCCGATTCCCGCGCTCGATCATAAGCTGGTTGATGCGCAGGACATTGCGGCCCTCAAGGCGAAGATCCTGGCGTCAGGACTATCGGTCTCGCAACTGGTTTCGACCGCCTGGGCGTCGGCCTCGACTTTCCGGGGCTCGGACAAGCGCGGCGGGGCAGATGGTGCGCGGATTCGCCTCGCGCCGCAGAAAGATTGGGAGGTCAACCAGCCGGCCCAACTGGCGCCGGTGCTGGAGACGCTCGAGGGTGTCCAGCGCGACTTCAACAGCGCCCAGTCCGGCGGCAAGAAAATCTCGCTGGCCGACCTGATCGTGCTGGCCGGTAGCGCCGGCGTCGAAAAGGCAGCGAAAAATGCCGGTCATGACGTCACGGTTCCTTTTGCGCCGGGACGCATGGATGCGTCGCAGGCGCAAACCGATCTAGACGCCTTCGCCGTGCTCGAGCCGAACGCAGACGGCTTCCGCAACTACCTGAAGGACAAATACCCCGTTACGACCGAGGCTCTGCTGGTGGATAAGGCGCAACTGCTGACGCTGACCGCACCGGAGATGACGGCGCTCGTGGGCGGCCTGCGGGTTCTGAACACCAACTATGGGCAGACCCAGCACGGTGTCTTTACCAGGCGTCCGGAAGCGCTGACCAACGACTTCTTCGTCAGCCTGCTGGACATGGGTACGGAATGGAAGCCGGTATCGGACGCCAACGAGGTGTTTGAGGGCCGCGATCGCGCCACGGGTGACCTGAAGTGGACCGGCACGCGCGTCGATCTGATCTTCGGCTCGCACTCGCAGTTGCGGGCGCTCGCGGAAGTCTATGGAAGCTCGGATGCGCAGGAGAAGTTTGTCCGTGACTTCGTCGCCGCCTGGGTCAAGGTGATGAACCTCGATCGCTTCGATCTTGCTGATCACGGACAGTAGACTTTGAAGGTCTGATGCCGTAACGCAGCGGCCGGTCGCATGACCGGCCGTTTTTCGTTGGCCCGTCGCGCTCCAATCACGCGCTCCGATAACGCAAACGCTATCGGCCCATGCGGTTTCGACATTGGAGCCGCAACGCCCCCGTCCGTACACTTGCGGTTCAGTGCCTGCAGATGAGCATCGTGTCGCGCAATGCAACTGATGCAACTGATGCAACTGATGCAACGCACCACGACACCCACGACAACGATAAATGGCCGCCAAAGGCCATCTGGACGGAGACGCGAGTTGGACAAACACACCCTTCCCGTATCGGCTGCGACGACGCAGCCCACTCGCTTCAATTACCGCTGGCATGTGCTGATCTGGCTGCTGATCGGCGGGATCATCAACTATATGGACCGCGCCAGCCTGTCGATCGCCGCGCCCGGCATGATCCACGAACTCGGCCTGACGCGCACGCAGATCGGGCTGCTTGGCAGCGTGTTCGCGTGGACTTATGCGGTGATGCAATTGCCGGCCGGCTGGGTGATCGACCGTTTCGGCGCGAAGCGGGCGTATGCGCTCGGCATGATCTGGTGGAGCGTCGCCACCTGGCTGACCGGCGTGGTCGGTTCGATCTCCGGCTTGCTGGTGATGCGGGCGTTGCTAGCGGTAGGGGAGGCGCCGTGCTGGCCGACCTCGGCGAAAATCACCGCGGCATGGTTTCCCGCCAAGGAACGTGGCTTCGCAACGGGCGTGTGGGATTCGTCATCGAAGTGGGGACCGGCGCTCGCGCCCGCCATGCTCGTCGCCCTGATGATCGCGTTCGGCTGGCGCTCGCTCTTTCATGTGACAGGCGCGTTCGGCATCGCGTTTGCCCTGCTGTTCATGGTGCTTTATCGCAATCCGGTCGACAGCAAACGCCTGTCGAAAGACGAACTCGCCTACATCGAAGCGGGCGGCGGCGGTCACGAACGCTCGCTCGCAACCTCTTCACTCAAATGGCGCTCGCTGTTCACGCGGCGCAGCGTGTGGGGCATGATTCTCGGCTACTTCTGCACCATCTGGCTCTGGAATATTTTCCTCGTGTTTTTGCCGCTCTATCTGCTCGACCGCTTTCATATCTCGTTCGCGCAGCTCGGCGTGGTTGCGGGCATTCCTTGGGCCGGTGGCGCAGTCGGTGAAATCGCGGTCGGTTATCTGGCGAAGAAGATGGTCGATCGTCATCTTGCCTCGCCGATCGACGCCAAGCGGCTGTTGATTGCGTGCTGCTCGGCGGGCGCCGCGGTGTGCGCGGTTGCGTTGCCCTTCACCCATGCGCTCAGCGTGACGCTCGTGCTGTTCACCGTTGGCCTCGCGTTTATAGCCGCCGTGGTCGGCTCGGCGTGGGCGCTCGCGGCGGATATAGCACCATCGTCGATGGTCGCGTCGGTGAGCGCGATCCAGAATTTTGGCGGCTACTTCGGCGGGGCGTTCTCGCCCGTCGTCGCCGGTTTTATCGTCGATCGCACGGGCTCCTATGCGCTCGCGTTCATCTCGGGCGGCCTCATCGCCGGATGTGCGGCGCTGTTCTACTGGTTCATGGCCCGTCAACCGATCCGCGATGACAACGCTGTGCCAGCAGGCTGACGCGTCACTGTTCACTCAAGGACCTCGCCGTCGTTTATGCTTCTCCTTGCCGTTTTCCCTGGAGAGCCGTTTTGCCCAACTGGCCGCGCGTGGTCCTGATCAGCGTCCTCATCTTTCTCTTGCCAGGCTCCGCCTATGCGGAGCGATGCTGGATGGTAGGGTGCGCCGGTAACATCGGCTACATCTATATCCCCGATAGTCAAATAGCGCTGCAGCAAGACACCAGCTCTGTGACGGTCAACTCGGTTCGCTACAAACTGGACGCATCGGGCAAGCTTCTGCACGAATATGGTCTCCCGGCCGTGGGATCGGTTATCACGCTGAATAATTCGGCGGTTCTGCTGCCGTACAAGGCGATCAGCGATCCAGCCGTTCTGAAAGAGATCGCCAGATGGCCTTATGACTACGACGCGCCAGGGAAAGCCGCTTCGCTATACCAGTACAAGATCGACGAAGGGCTGGGCAATGCCATGCGCGCTGGCGCGACCCTGCAGGTGGTGGGTTACATCGGCGATCGGGCCTGGGGATACTCGCATCTCTTTGCGCTCGTCATGGTGAAGTCCGACTGAGACCGACAAGGGTCCCGCTCCGGCATCTCAACCGACGGCGTTCACCGGGCGAATCAAGTTTCGCGCCTTGTCACCCGCATTTCGCGACGCCTATCGCCGCCTGGTCGCAAATTGCTGGAGGGCGGGGCGCGTAGGCGCGAATATTCGTCTGTCGCAAGCAATTGACGTCCGGCCCCAGCCAGCAAGGGGTTCCCGACGGGTGGCCAGCGGATTTTGGTCGATTTCGAAAAAACCCCTGGAATAAACCCTGAGGCCCTGTGTTCGCCCTTACGTAGACGCAGTACGAGCCGCGCAGTACGAGTCACTCAGTACGACCCGATAAGCCGGAACCGGACTGTTTATCCCCACCCAGAAGGCAGTCTCCACTGCCGGATTAATTTTAATTTAATAAGGAATCTTAATCATGTCGAAGATGCTCGCAGGTCTTGTTCTCGCGGCTGCCACCCTTGGCGCTCCTGTTCTTAGCTTCGCCCAGTCGACTGCGCCGCTCACGCGTGCGGAAGTTCGTGCCGATCTGGTTCGTGTCGAGCAAGCTGGCTATACCCCTTCTTCAAACGACATCAACTACCCGGCTGACATCCAGGCCGCCGAAGCGAAGATCGCCGCGCAGAACGATCAGCAGATGACCAACCAGGCCGTCGGTGGTGTCGCCCAGAACGGCAGCTCGTCATCGGGTACGGCACCTCGTACGGCGATGCACACCAGCGCCGGCTGTGTCGGTCCGGTCAGTTTCTGCAACGTGTTCTTCGGTAGCTAAGTGATGCAGTGCGGATCCCGTGCCATGGGTTGTCTTGTGCAGGATCCCAAACCGTTCCGTTTATAGAGGTAGGTGGCTTGATAGACAAAGCGCGTCGCGCAGTCATGTGTGGTTACCGGTCAAGCCAGCTATTTTTTTGAATCATCCCCCTATATTGATGGAGTTTTGCCGTGAAGATTTTGCCTCTCGCCGCATCGGTTCTTTCCCTGTCCGCTTGCCTCTTTGCATCGACCGGTGCGATGGCGCAGGACACACAACCCGCTACTGCGCCAATCAAAAACATTGTTCTGGTCCACGGCGCCTGGGTGGATGGTTCGGGCTGGAAGCCGGTCTATGACATCCTCACCAAAGACGGCTACCACGTCACCATGGTGCAGGAACCGCTGACCTCGCTGGACGACGACGTTGCCGCCGCCAAACGCGTGATCGACCTGCAGGATGGCCCGACCATTCTCGTCGCGCACAGCTACGGCGGCTCGATCATCACCGAAGCCGGTGTCGACCCGAAGGTGGCCGGTCTGGTGTATGTGGCCGCGCATGCGCCAGCTGTCGGCGAGGACGAGTCGGATCTGGGCAAGCAATACCCGAGCTATACATCGAAGCAGCCGGGCGCCATCAAGAAGACCGACGACGGCTATACGTATCTGAATCCGGCGGATTTCCCGAAGGATTTCGCTGCTGACCTGCCGCTGAAGCAAGCCCAGTTCGAAGCGCAGTCGCAGATCCTGACGGCCGCGAAGGTCTTCTCGCAGCCGATGACGGCGGCCGCATGGACCACCAAGCCGAGCTGGGGCATTGTGGCCGCTGACGACAAGATCATCAATCCGGATCTCGAACGCTTCTACTATCAGCGCGCCCATAGCCACACCACGGTGCTGGCCGGTGCGAGCCACTCGGTCTACGAATCACGTCCGAAGGAAGTGGCGGCCGTGATCGAAGACGCAGCCAAGCACGCCCAGCAGTAATGCGCCCGCAGCCGTGAAGTTTCGAACGGCTCGCTTCAACGCAGTCCCCAGCAGACCAGTATTGCCAATACTAGTATGACTGCTGGACTGGATGTCGATCCCGGTACCCCGTAGGATTGCCAATGGCCGTCCTGGCGCAACAGAAGCCGTTGCGCCGGGCAATGCGGCGGCAATCTCTACGTGAATGTCGGCATGGTCCATTGATCCACGGCCACGTCTACTCCGGATCGAAACATGGCGAACCAGCAAGAAAGCGTTACGCAAGCCTCCGCACCGCCGGCGCACGACGGCGCCACCCATTGGCGGCGAAACCTGTTCGTCTGTGTCTTCGGCTCATTTACCACCATTGTGGCGATGACCTTGCTGCTGCCGTTTCTGCCGCTCTACGTGGAAGAGCTGGGCGTCAAGAGCCACGCGGCGATCGTGCAGTGGTCCGGTGTCGCGTACGGCGCGACGTTTCTGTCCGCGGCTTTCACGGCCCCGTTATGGGGCAAGCTCGGTGACCGCTACGGGCGCAAGCTGATGCTGATTCGTGCCAGCCTGGGCATGGCGATCGCCATGTCGCTGATCGGCATGGCGCACAACGTCTGGCAACTGGTCGCGTTGCGCCTGCTTGCGGGGCTGCTCGGCGGCTACGCATCGGGTTCCACGGTTCTGGTTGCCACGCAGACGCCGAAAGCGCGCTGTGGCTGGGCGTTGGGCATCCTGTCGTCAGGGATCATGGCCGGCAATCTCGCGGGGCCCTTGATCGGTGGTTCGTTGCCGCCGCTCATTGGCGTGCGGGCCACGTTTTTCGCCGCCGGTGCGTTTATTTTTATCGCGTTTCTCGCCACGGCGTTCCTCCTCAAGGAAGATCCGCGCCGCACCGCGCAGAAGAGCGAAGCACAGCACGTCAATTGGCAAGCGATTCCGGATAGACGCCCGCTGGTGGCCATGTTCGTCACGGGAACCTTGCTGATGGTGGCGAACATGTCCATTGAGCCCATCATCACCGTGTTCGTCGCGCAGATCGTCGAGGTGCGCCAGGTGACCTTCGTCGCAGGGCTGGTGATGTCCGCCGCGGCGCTCGGCAGCATTCTCTCGGCGTCACGCCTCGGACGGCTCGCTGACCGGATCGGCCATTGGAATGTGATCGTCGGCTGTCTGGCGGTTGCGGCAGCCCTCCTGATCCCGCAGGCGTTCGTGACGGCGGGGTGGCAACTCGTCGCGCTGAGGTTTCTGATGGGCATGGCGCTGGGCGGTCTCTTGCCGTGCGTGGCCAGTGTCATACGGCATAGCGTGCCGCAAACCATCGCCGGCAAAATGCTCGGCTATTCCACCTCGGCCCAGTACGTCGGTCAGGTGCTCGGTCCTTTCTTGGGCGGGTTCGTTGGAGGGCACTTCGGCATGCGGGCAGTCTTCCTTGGGACCTGTGTGTTGATGGCTGCCGGGGCGATCTACAACCAGATCAACAGGACGGTGGTCAGCCGGAGCACGGTTGCGCTTTAGGTTGTAAATCCGGCGTGTGCATCAACCTGAGCCCCTCGGCTCGTTCTGGCATGCGGCCGACTTTTCCCTTCCCGGTACGGGACCGTACCGACTTACCCTGCCTTCTTACCTACCGTACAAGCTCCTGGCTGGCACGAGAATCGTCAGTGGATCACGATGTGAACGACATCTCTTTGCTTTGGAGAACCTGATGAACGAACTGTTGGCTTTCGCCATTGAAGCGCATGGCGGTCTGAAGCGCTGGGACAGTTTCACGACACTCAGAGCAGCGCTTTCCGTTGACGGGGCGATCTGGCATCTGAAACAGCAACCGGGGCTGCTCAGCCAGAAGACCTTCGAGATCAAAACGCACACGGAGCAGTTGACGATCACCCCATTCAAGGCGCCGGATCTCCGTAGCGTGTTCGTACCGGACCGGCTCACGCTGGAGACCCTGGATGGCAAAGCCGTTGAAACCCGCGAGCATCCGGAGGCCGCCTTTACCGGACACACCAGAGAGACGCCGTGGGACAGCTTTCACGTGGCCTATTTCGCCAGCGAAGCTCTCTGGACCTATTTGACCTCACCATTCCTCTACACGTACCCGGGTTTCGAATGCAGCGAGATCGAACCATGGCGTGAAAATGGCGAAACCTGGCGGCGCCTGAAAGTTACTTTTCCGGACTATATCGCGAGCCATACCAGAACGCAGGTTACGCATTTCGGGCCCGACGGTCTGATGCGACGTCACGACTACACAGTCGACATTCTGGGCGGCGCAACCGGCGCGAATTACACGACCCACTATCGCGAGTTCCAGGGAATCATGATGCCGACCACGCGTCGGATCTACGCTTACGATGAGGCGATGCAGAAGGTGCCAGAGCCACCGCTGGTCTCGCTTGATTTCGGGCAGCTAACTTTCAGTTAAGCGGGTCGGTCTGACGAGAATGTCGTTGCCAAGGCGCTTCGTTACGGCCACCGCTGCGTCCACCGCCGCTCATATTCCATCGCATCAAAGTGCTCGACGAGAAAGTCGATAAACGCGCGCACTTTCGACGGCACATACTTGCGGTTCGGATAGGCAACATTTACCTTCAACCTCGGCAGATCCCAGTCGTCGATGACGGGCACGAGCCGCCCGGCCACTACGTCATCGTGAATGATGTACACCGGCTGGATGACGATGCCGAGGCCATTCACGCCTGCACTGCAGATCACCTGTCCTTCGTTCGACTCAAGCAGCCCCGTGATCTTGACCGTATGCGTCTCGCTACCTTTCGAGAACGTCAGCTCATGCGGGTTGTTCGCCAGCGTATAGATCAGGAACCGGTGACCAGCGAGGTCTTCCAGCGTCTTAGGCACACCGTGCCGCTCCAGATATTCGGGCGACGCCGCGAGGATGCGCCGCGTTTCGGCGAGGCGCCGGATCACCAGCCCCGAATCGCTTTCGTGTTCGCGCGTGCGGATCGCGAGGTCGATGCCGCTCTCGATCAGGTCGAAATAGCGGTTGGCGGCGGTGATCGCGACATCGAGCTTCGGGTGCCTTGCGGTGAATTCGGGCAGCAGCGGCGCAATGATCTGCGTGCAGAACGAAACCGACCCGGTGACCCGCAGCGTGCCGGCCGGACTTAGCAAGGCCGAGCTCACCAGCGCTTCGGCTTCCTGCATTTCGGACGCGATATTGTGGCAGCGCCGATAAAACTCGTCGCCGACCTCGGTGAGGAACAGACGCCGCGTGTTGCGCTCGACCAGCCGGGCGCCGAGCCGCTGCTCGAGATTGGCGAGGTGCCGGCCCGCGGCCGACGTAGACAGGCCGAGCGCTTCAGCCGCGCGCGAAATGCTGCCGCGCTCCGCCGTTTCGATGAAAAGCTGCACCTCCACCCACTTGTCCAAGGTTGTCTCCAGTTTCCCGTTGAGCGGGATTGTGTTTCCCGCAGCTAAGCTTTTTCGCCGGCTGGCGGCAGACTATATTCTCACTCAAAGGACACACCTATAGGAGACAGCATGCGAAACGTCGATGAAGACACGATCACCCAGATCGTCCTGGCGCGCCATGCGGAGGCCCGCAATCCCCGCCTGAAGCAGATCGTGACGAGTGTCGTCCAGCATCTACACGCCTTTGCGCGTGACGTCGAACTGACCGAGGAAGAGTGGTTCCAGGGCATCCAGTTTCTGACCGACGTCGGCCATATCACCGACGATAAACGGCAGGAGTTCATTCTGCTGTCGGACACGCTGGGCCTGTCGATGCTGGTCACTGCGCTCAACAACCGCAAGCCGGTTGGCTGCACTGAATCGACCGTATTCGGGCCGTTCTTCGTCGAAAACGCACCCCAGTACGAGAATGGCGACGATGTTGCCAACGGCGCCAAGGGCGAGCCCTGTTTCGTTACGGGACGCGTCACGGGACTAGCCGGTGAACCGGTGCCGCACGCGCACATCGAGGTGTGGCAGGCCGACTCGGACGGTTTTTACGACGTGCAGCTCGAGGGCGCGGCGGAAAGCCAGGGACGCGGCGCGCTAAAGAGCCTCGCGGACGGTTCATTCCACTTCCGCTCGATTACCGCGGAGTCCTATCCGATTCCGCACGACGGCCCGGTAGGGCGCATGCTGAAAGCCCTTGGCCGCCATCCGTGGCGACCGGCGCATCTGCACTTCATGATCGAGGCTCCGGGCTACGAGCGCCTGATTACCCACGTGTTCCGCTCGGGCGATGAATACCTCGATTCCGATGCGGTGTTCGGCGTACGTTCATCGCTGATTGCGAACTGGCAGCGCCACGAGCCGGGCAATGCGCCGGACGGCACCCTGGTCGACACGCCGTTCAGCACACTCGACTTTACTTTCGTTCTCAACCGCGCGGACGGCGCGGGCAACCGTCGCGCTTAGTTGTCTAAATCAGTTGCTTACATCAGTTGCCGCAAGCGCGCGTGGCTTCGCGCAATGGCAAGCCGCGCACGAACCGGCGACAAGCGCCTGGACAGAAGCAGAGTGAACTCATGATCAAGCACATCGTGATGTGGAACCTGAAGGGCGACACACCCGACGAGAAAGCAACGTCCATCAGCCGTCTCAAGGCGGCATTCGAAGGACTGGTGGGCAAGATTCCCGGCCTGCTGCATATGGAAATCGGCGTGGACATGAGCGGCGTCGACTACGCGTGCGACGTCGTGCTGTACTCGGAATTCGACTCGCACGAATCGCTGGCGGCCTATGCGGTCCATGCCGAACATCTGCGGGTGAAGGCGGAGCTGGGCGACCTGCGGATTGGCCGCTTCCAGGTGGATTACCAGAGCGCGCCGGTATCGATGCGCGCCGTGGCCTGAACTGGCCTGAACGCGAGCCGGAATAACCGGCCGCCTGCTGGAGGAGACATTAGATGACACGCAAGCTGATCAAGGGCGGTTACGTCGTCTCGATGGACGCGCGTATCGGCTCGGGCGAACTGGACGTGCTGATCGACGGCAGCCGCATTGCCGAGGTGGCCCAGGGCCTCGAAGTGGACGACGCGGAGCCGGTCGACGCGCGCGGCTGCATCGTGCTGCCGGGCCTCGTCAACGCCCATATGCATACATGGCAGACCGCATTACGCGGGCTCGCCGCGAACTGGACGTTGCCGCAATACTTCCGTAGCGTGCACGCGGGTCTCGCCGCGCTGTTCACGCCCGACGACCTGTATATCGGCACGCTGGCAGGCGCACTGAACCAACTCGACTGCGGCACCACGACGCTCGGCGACTGGTGCCACAACAATCCCACGCCGGCCCATACCGATCGCGCGATCGACGGACTCACCGAGGCAGGGATTCGCAGCGTATTCCTGCATGGTTCGCCGAAGCCCGATCCGAAGCCCGGTCAGAAGCATTTCAGCGAAATTCCACATCCGCGTGCCGAAATTGAACGGCTGCTGAAGCATCGCTTCGCAAGCCGCGATGCGTTGGTCACGCTGGGCATGGCGATACTCGGTCCGCATTACTCGACCTATGACGTCTCCGTGCACGACTTCCTGTTAGCGCGTGAATATGGCCTCATCGCCAGCATGCATTGCGCCGGTCTCGAAGCCAAAACGCCCGACGGCTGGGAGCGGCTCGCGGACGAAGGCTTGCTCGACGCGCATACCAATGTCGTGCACGGCAACAACCTCACCGACGCGCAACTGCACCGTATGCTCGGTTGCGGCGTGACGTTCTCGCTCGCGCCCGAAACCGAAATGCAGCAGGGCCATGGGCATCCCATCACCGGACGCCTGCGCGATGCGGGTCATGCGCCTTCGCTGGGCGTCGATCTGGAATCGGCGATTGCCGGCGATATGTTCACGGTCGCACGGGTCGCGCTGGCCTCGCAGCGTGCGCTCGACAATGCTGCATCGCGCGAGACGCACGGCCAGTTACCGGCCACTTCGACGCTGTCATGCAACGACGCGCTTGACTGGATCACGCTGCGCGGCGCCGAGGCGCTCGGGCTCGCCGACCGGATTGGCTCGCTCACACCGGGCAAGCAGGCCGACGTGGTCCTGCTGCGCGCCGACACCCTCAACATGCGTCCGCTACACGACGCTGTGGCCGCCGTGATCATGCAGGGCGCCCCCGCAAACGTCGATACGGTACTGGTGGACGGCGAGTTCAGAAAGCGGCACGGCAAGCTGCTGTATGCCTCGCTCGCGCGCCGTCTCGACGAACTCGACGCTTCGGGGCAGCGCATCGCGGCTGGGCTGAACGACCTGCTTGCCGCGCATTGATGTGCCGGCGCTTTCGTCTTTTGTCATTTCAGGAGCTACGTCATGAATGAAGCGAAGCCGGCCATGCGGGTCGGATTCATCGGTATCGGCAACATGGGACTGCCGATGGGAACGAATCTGCTCAAAGCGGGCTACCCGGTCATCGCATTTGATCGCTCCGAGGATCGCCTCGGCACCATCGTCTCGCGCGGCGCGGCGCGCGCAGACTCGGTCGCGCAGGTGGCGCGCGAGGCGGACGTGGTGTTCACGTCCTTGCCGAACGATGCAATTTTTCGCAGCGTCGCGCTCGGCGATGACGGCGTCGTCGCGAATGCCGGTGCGGGAACAATCTTCATGGACACGAGTACCGTGTCACCCACCGTCTCTGCCGAGGTGGCGGAGGGCGCGCGCGAACACGGTGTGCGCTATCTGCGCACCACGGTGTCGGGAAATGGCGTCGCCGCCGCCGCGGCCGCACTCACCGTGATGGCGTCGGGGCCACGTGAAGCCTACGACGCGGTGCTGCCGTTGATTCATGCAATCGGACGCCGTGCGTTCTATCTGGGCGAGGCCGAAGAAGCGCGGTTGATGAAGCTTGCGGTCAATCTGATGATTTCGGTGTCGTCGGGCATGATTGGCGAGGCGTTGACGCTAGGCCGCAAGAGCGGACTCGACTGGTCGCAGATGCTCGAAGTCCTGGCATCGAGCCACGTGGCCTCGCCGATGGTGCTGTACAAGGTGCCGCCGCTCAAGGAGCGGGACTTCAGCTCCACGATGTCGGCGATCACGCAGACCAAGGACGTCGACCTGATTCTCGAGTGCGCGGCGGCCAGCCACGTGCCGCTGCATCTCACGTCGGCGGTGCGGGGGTTGTTCCAGGGGTTGATCTCGATGGGCGGTGGTGAGGATGACTACATTGCGCTCGTGCGGCACGTTGAAGCGCTGTCGGGGGTGGTATGAACGACCCCCACGCTCACTATCGTTCACTGCTCCCCCAGGGGGCGGATGCCTCCCTTGGGACGGCCCGGCGGGAGCGCATGAACGACCCCCACGCTCACTATCGTTCACTGCCCCCCGAGGGGGCGGATGCCTCCCTTGGGGCGGCCCAGCGGGAGGCATCATGAATCCCCATCCAAGTCCTCTAGCGTCATTGCGCAGCGCTCTGCCGTTCGGCAGCGGCGCCATGCACCCTGACGGAGCACCAGTGAATACGCCCGCGGGCGCAGATGCCGCTAGCATCCGCTCCCTGCAAGAAGACAAGCCGCTGCTCGAACTACGCGGCATCGCCAAGCAGTTTCCCGGCGTGCGCGCGCTCGACGGCGTGAGCTTCGCCGTCCATGCGGGCGAAGTCCATATGCTGCTCGGCGAAAACGGCGCCGGCAAGTCGACGCTTATGAAAGTCATGAGCGGCGTCTACCGCGCCGACGAGGGCGAGTTCCTGCATCTCGGCCAGCCGGTGCAGATCCAGTCTCCGAAAGACGCGCAGGCGCTCGGCGTGGCGGTGATTTATCAGGAGTTCTCACTGGTGCCGCACCTCGACATCGCGCAGAACATCTTCATAGGCCGCGAGTATCCGGGGCGGCTGCCCGGAACCATCGACAACGCACGCGCCCACGTCGAAGCGAAGAAGGTACTTGACCTGCTGGGTTTCGATTACGACACGCACACGCCGGTCGAACGGCTCGGCGTCGCGCAGCAGCAGATGGTCGAAATCGCCAAGGCCCTGTCACAACGCGCGCGCATTCTCGTGATGGACGAGCCGACTGCGCCGCTCTCGGAGCGCGAAACGGAGAACCTGTTCCGCGTCATCCGCATGCTGAAACAGGACGGCGTCGCGATCGTCTACATCTCGCACCGCATGAGCGAAGTATTCGCGCTCGGCGAGCGCATCACGGTGCTGCGCGACGGCCGCATGGTCGGCGCCACGCGCCCAGCTGACACGACGCCTGCCGAACTCGTGCGCATGATGGTGGGCCGCGATGTCGATCTGACCTACGCGCGGCGCTTTTGCGAAACGCCTGGTGTGCCTGCGCTGGTGATGCGCGGCGTCCATTCACCGAACGGCATCCACGACGTCAACCTGGAAGTGCGCGCGGGCGAGATCGTCGGACTCGCGGGCCTGGTGGGTTCGGGACGCTCGGAGGTGGCGCGCGCGGCCTTCGGCATCGACCCGGTCAGCGCCGGCGCCGTCGAGGTGTACGGCAAGCGGCGCCGCGGCGAGCCGCATCAATCGGTCAAGCTTGGCATGGCGCTGATTCCGGAGAGCCGTAAGCACGAAGGGCTCGCCGTGACACGCTCGGTCGGCGACAACCTGATGCTCTCGGGGCTGGGGAAGCTGTTCCCCGGCGGCTGGTTCCGTCCGCGTGAAGCGCACCAGTTGGCCCGCGACATGATCACCGAATTGCGCATTGCCACGCCGACCGTCGGACGCCGCACGGCATTTCTGAGCGGCGGTAATCAACAGAAGATCGTGATCGGCAAATGGCTGGCAACCGGGGCTCGTCTGTTTATTTTTGACGAACCGACGCGCGGCATCGATGTCGGCGCAAAGGCGGAAATCTTCGCGCTGATCGGCAAGCTGGTTGAAGAGGGCGCGGCGGTGCTGCTGATCAGTTCCGAGTTGCCGGAGATCGTGCATGTGTGCGACCGCGCGTATGTGATGCGCGAGGGCACCGTGGCCGGTCACCTGGGCCGGGATCAGTTATCGGAAGAAAACCTTCTCGCCTTGGGGATGCATGATGCGTAACGTACAGGTGATGGACGCGCCGCACCGCTGGATGGCCGTACCTGCCAGCGTGCCGGGCGTCGCGTGGATGATGGCGGCAATGCTCGTGGGGTTCACGGCACTCAATCGCCAGTTCGTGGATGTAGCGAACCTCGTCAATATCGGCTCGCAGTCGTCGATTCTGTTGCTGATTGCGCTGCCGATGACCTTCGTCATCCTGACTGAAGGCATCGACGTGTCGGCCGGCGCGGTGGCCGCGGCGTCGAGCGTCGCGCTCGGCTGCGTGATGCAGGCTGGGGCGCATACGTGGCTTGGCATCGTGGCGGCAATTGGCACAGGCGCGCTGTTTGGCCTCCTCAATGGTTCGCTGATTGCATGGCTCAGGCTGCCACCGTTCGTCGTTACGCTCGGCACGATGGGTATGGCGCAGGGCATCGCACTGCTGCTGAGCGGCGGCCAGAGCATCACGGGGATCGGCACGGCAATACCTATCCTCTACAACGGCGCGGTGCTCGGCGTGCCTGCTCCGCTGATTGTCGCAGGGCTCGCCTACGGGTTGAATCATGTGCTGATGTATCGCAGCCGGGTCGGCATCTATGCGCGTGCGATCGGCGGCAATCCGGAGGCGTTGCGTTTTGCGGGGGTCTCCGCACGTGCCTGGCAGATCGGCATCTACACGTTTGCCGGCGCGATGTTCGGCATCGCCGCGGTGTTGCTCACGGCCCGGATGAGCACGGCGCATCCGACGGCCTCCCTCGGGCTCGAGTTCGACGCGATCGCTGCGGTGATCGTCGGCGGCACGTCGTTCGAGAAAGGCAAGGGTGGTCTGCCCGGCACGCTGCTCGGCGTGCTTACGATCGGCATGCTGCGCAATGGGCTCGATCTGGTCGGCGTGCCGTCGTCGGTGCAGGTGTCATGCATTGGCGTACTGGTGCTGCTTGCTCTTTTCCTTGAAGGATGGAAAACCAAATGAACGACCCCCACGCTCACTATCGCTCGCTGCCCCCTGAGGGGGCCGATGCCTCCCTTGGGGCGCCCCGGCGGGAGGCATCATGACTTCACTGACCTCATTTTCCAGCTTCATCAAACCGGGCGAAAACGTCTCGAAGCTCGCCTCCCGGCTCGTAGCAGTCCTGATCGTCGCCGTTGCGCTGTCGTTCGCAAGCGATGCGTTCCTGACGCCGGGCAATCTGCTCAACGTCCTGCGCCAGGCGAGCCTGCTATTCCTGATGGCATCGGGCCTCACGCTGGTCGTGCTGACGGCGGGCATCGACCTTTCAATTGGTGCGAACGTCGCGCTGTCGGCGTGCCTTGCGGGCACCGTCATCAAGGCTACGGGCTCGCCGCTCGCCGGCGCGGCTGTCGCACTCGCGAGCGGCACGCTGGTGGGGCTAGCAAACGGCGGCCTCGTGGCGATCCTGCGCATGCCGTCATTCATCGCAACGTACGGGATGATGTGGCTGATCAACGGCTATACGTACTACTTCATGGCCGGCAACACGATCTATGGTTTCCCGCATGGGTTTCGCCAACTGGGCAGCGGCTATCTGTTTTCGATCCCGGTGCCGGTTTATCTGATGCTGGTGTTTCTCGCGCTCGCAGCACTGTTCGCCGGACGCACGATTTACGGCCAGCAGGTTTACGCGATCGGTTCGAACCCGGTTGCCGCGCGTTTTTCCGGCGTGCCGGTGAAGAGCCGGCTGGTGCTGGTGTACACGCTGAGCGGCTTGATGGCAGGGCTTGGCAGCCTCGTCTTCCTCGCTCGGCTGAACTCGGCGGAAGGCGACATCGGCGAGCCGCTGACGTTGCCGGCCATTGCTGCGGTGCTGATCGGCGGGACGTCTCTGTTCGGCGGCGTCGGTACGCCGTACGGCACGCTAATCGGCGCGCTGTTGCTGACGCTCGTGTTGAACGGCTTGAACCTGCTCAATATCGACGCGAACTGGCAGCCGTTTGTGACGGGCGCAATCATTATCGTCGCGGTGCTGGTGGACTCGCTGAGCCGCCGGCGCCAGGAAGCGCGTGCCTAGCGTGTTGCACGCGTTGCATGGAAAGACATCGGAATGAAACGAGGAGCAATGATGGACCATAGCTTGCGACGAGTGGTGTGGCTGGGCGAGGCCGACACTCAAGGATTGAAGGACACGCTGACGCGCAAACTGCGTGATCGAGACATACGCGCCGACACGTCGCCGGAAGCGGCGTTCGACGGCAATGCCGACGCGGTGATCACCGCCTGCGTGGACGACGACGAACTACGCGCGCTTTTGCTGGGACCAAACGGCTTGCTGAAGGCGGATCGTACGGGACTGCTGCTGGTCGATATCAGTCAGGTCAGCGAACCGCTGTCGCGGGAGATCGACGCGGCCGCGCAACGCACGAACGTCGCCTATCTGCGCGCGCCGCTCACGTTAGGGCCGGGGCAGGCTGACGAGCGAGTCTATACGGCGATGGTCAGCGGGCGGTCTGAAGCCCACGAGCGCGCGCATTTGCTGCTCGATGCGTTGGCCGGAAAGATCATCTATCTCGGCGAGGGTGAGGAGGCGCGGGCGATGACGCGCGTCCTCGACGTAATGACAGGCGTGTCGATGGCCATGTGGGCGGAAGCGCTGGTGTTCGGCGAAGCGGTCGGCCTCGACTGGCGCGAAATGCTCGAGGTGATGCAGACGAGTGCGATCGGCTCGCCGGTGATCCAGGAGCACACGCTGCAAGTCGCGCAGCGCGATTTCCACTCACCACTCGGCTGCAAACAGATAACCGAGCGCCTCGGCGCCGCACTCGCGCATGGAAAAGCGACGGGCACGGTGCTGACACTAACGGGCCAGGCGCATCAGATGTATCTCGGCGCACTGCACCACGGCCTCGCGCAGCAAGGACTGACGGCGATCGTGCCGTGGCTCGAAACCGCTGCCGGGGTGCGGCCTGATTTCACGCAAACCGCAGCTCGTTAGCCTCGTGCCGCGCACCCTGCCGCTCAGCGGCGGCTCGGCTCAACCCCACGTATCCAGGATGATGAACATGTCCAACACGCTGTCCACAGATGTACTTGATACGCTGTTTCGCAGCGCCCGCACGCAAAACGGCTGGCTCGACAAGCCAGTCACCGATGAACAGTTGCAGGCGCTCTACGAGCTTGCGAAGTACGGCCCGACGAGCATGAATACCTCTCCGGCGCGCTTCGCATTCCTGCGTACACCCGAAGCCAAGGCTCGCTTGCTGCCGGCGCTCGCGCCTGGCAACGTCGACAAGACACGCGCCGCACCGGTCTGCGTGATCGTTGCGCACGACCACCGCTTTCATGACCGCTTGCCGGAGCTGTTCCCGCATCGCGCAGACGCGCGCGCAATCTTCGAGGGCAAAACCGCTCTGATCGAAACCACGGCGTTTCGCAACGGCAGCCTGCAGGGCGCCTACCTGATCGTTGCCGCCCGTGCGCTCGGGCTCGACTGCGGGCCAATGTCCGGCTTCGACGCGCAAAAGGTCAACGATGAGTTCTTTCCGGACGGCGACGTCAAGGTCAATTTCCTCTGCAACCTTGGCTACGGCGATGCGGGCAAGGTGCTAGACCGGCTGCCGCGTCTTCCGTTCGATGAGGTCTGCACGTTGCTTTAACGGCAGCTTTACGCCACTCATTCAGGGTACCTGATCATGCTGGATTCCTTTATCTACCAGATGCTCCCGGCGCGAGTCGTATTCGGCCGCGGCACGAGCGCGGCGCTGCCCGCCGAGGCTGAGCGCCTCGGCCTGAGCCGCCTGCTGGTGCTGTCGACGCCGGAGCAGACCTCGCTCGCCGGGCACATCCAGCAGTTGCTTGGCGAACGGGCCGCCGGCGCGTTCAATGGTGCCACGATGCACACGCCGGTCGACGTGACAGAGCGCGCGCTGGAGGTCGTGAGGGCGGAGCGGATCGACGGCGTCGTCGCAGTGGGCGGCGGCTCGACCACGGGGCTCGGCAAGGCGATCGCGCTGCGCACCGATTTGCCGCAGATCGTGCTGCCGACCACCTATGCCGGGTCCGAAATGACACCGATCCTCGGCGAGACGCAGGACGGTCGCAAGACGACGCAGCGCGGCCCGAAGATCCAGCCGGAGGTCGTGATCTACGACGTGGACCTGACGCTATCGCTACCGCCGGCGATGTCGGCGCTATCGGCCTTCAATGCGATCGCGCACGCGGCCGAGGCGCTCTACGCGCCGGACGGCAACCCGATCGTTGCGCTGATGGCCGAAGAGGGCGTCCGCGCGATCGTCGACGCATTGCCGCGCGTGCTGAAAGAGCCGGGAGACCCCGATGCGCGCGCCTCGCTGCTGTACGGCGCATGGCTTTGCGCCTGCTGCCTCGGCACGACGACGATGGGCCTGCATCATAAGTTGTGCCACACGCTGGGCGGCCTGTTCGACCTGCCGCATGCGCAGACTCATGCAATCGTGCTGCCGTATGCGCTCGCCTACAACGCAGCTTCCATTCCCGAGGCCATGGCTCGTTTGCGCCGCGCGATGCAGACCGATGAGCCCATCGGTGCGCTGTTGCAGCTCGAACGCGATTGCGGGATCCCGCTTGCGCTGCGTGATATCGGCATGCCGCACGAGGGGATCGCACTCGCGGTCGAGCAGGCGATGGCGAATCCCTATGGCAACCCACGCCCGGTCGAAGCCGGCGCGCTGGGCGACCTGCTTGAGCGTGCCTGGACCGGTGCGGGCATTTGATGCCCCACGTAATGGCCCACGTGCGACACGATCACGGAACAGGCGCATCCATGACAAATCGACTGTTTGAAGACAAGCAGGCGCGGCCTGACTTTCTCATCGTCGGCGGCGGTACGGCCGGCGCCGTAATGGCCGCGCGTCTGTCCGAGAGCGGCCAGCACCGTGTGCTGCTGATCGAAGCCGGCATCGACACGCCGCCCGACCAGACACCTGCGGATATCGACGACACATTCCCAAGTTCGACGCTCAATCCCGCCTATTTCTGGAGCGGCCTCGAAGCGACTGTGGTCAAGGGCGGGCGGCCGCGTCCGTTCCCGCAGGCTCGCGTGATGGGCGGTGGCTCCAGCATCATGGGCATGTTCGCGCTGCGCGGGGTGCCGTCCGATTTCGAACGCTGGAGCACCGCCGGTGCGCCCGGATGGTCGTGGGATGAAGCCGTGCGGCTGTATCGCAAGATCGAGCGGGACCCGGCGCGCGCCGCCGCCGCGCACGGCACGACGCCCATCAAGCGCATGGCCACGGACGAATGGCCCGTGTTCGTGACCGCGCTGCGCGAAGCCGCGCTGGCCCGCGGCTTTCCCTACGTGGACGATATCAACGAGGCACCGGGTGACGGTTTCTTTCCGATGCCGTCGAGCCGCGACGACCACGTACGCTCGACGAGCGCACGCTGCTATCTGAGCGACGCCGTGCGCCACCGCCCCAATCTGACGATCAGCGCGAACACCCGCGCACTGCGTCTGCTGTTCGACGGGCGCAGGGTTGTCGGCGTCCAGGTGGAGCGCGACGGTGTCGTGACGCCACTGCGTGCGCACCGCGTGATCGTTTCGGCGGGAGCGATTCATTCACCCGCGCTGCTGCTGCGCTCGGGGATCGGCCCAGCCGCGGAGCTGAGCGGTCTCGGTGTGCAACCGGTCGTGGACTTGCGCGGCGTCGGACGCAACCTGCAGAACCATGCGTATCAGTTCTTCGCGCTGACGCTGCCGCGTCGCAAACGGCTTGCGCTTCATCTGCGACGCTTTGCGGTGGCGGGGCTGCGTGCATCGTCGAATCTGCCTGGTTGTCCTGCTAGCGATCTGCTGCTGTTCGCGATCGGCCGGGTCAGTCCGCGTGCTTTCGGCACGGACGTCGCGATGGTGGGATCGGCGCTCTACGCGCCATTCTCGAGAGGATCGGTCACGCTCGCGCACGCGGAACCGCGCGCCCATCCACGCATTGACTTCCGGATGCTCGACGATCCGCGCGACGCACCGCGCGTCGTCATGGCGGCGCGACTGGCCGAGCAACTGTTACGTGACCCCGCGGTCGCCGCGAGTTACAGCGAAGCGTTCCTGTTGCCGCCGGGCATGGCGCTCAATCAGTTCAACCGGCCGGGGCTCGCCGGACTCGCGCTAGCCGCCGGCGCGCGCCTTGCGCTCAATTCACCTGGCCCGCTCAGGCGTCTCGCGGTGCGCCGCGCAATCGGCGCGGGCATGCCACTCGCTGCACGGCACGGCAAGCACGAAATTACGGATGACGAACTATTGGCTACGATCGCGCCAATGGGACACCCGGCGGCCACCTGCGCGATGGGCGACCCGCGCAATCCGGCCACCGTGGTTGACGGTGACTATCGCGTCGGCGGCGTCGAGCATCTGTATGTGGTCGACGCATCCGTCATGCCGGTGATCCCGAGTGCGAACACGAATCTGCCGACGCTGATGCTCGCCGAGCACGCCGCCGAACGGATTCTGCACGCACTCGAGCGGACACCGCAGGCCATATTGGGGGATGTTTGACCGCGCCACCCCAGGCGTAACACCAATTATCAATCAGAGTGAAGGAGACAACTATGAATCACACGACCCTCAGGTGCGGACTTGCGCTCGCGTTGTGCGCGTGCGGCACGCTTGCACATGCGGACGGCGAGAACATCGCCGTTTTCACCAAGAACCTGACCAATCCGTATTTCCAGAGCGTGCGGCTAGGCGCCCAGAACGCGGCCCAGCAATTGCACGCGAACGTCACCAATTACGTGCCGACCAAGGCGGATAGCATTCCCGAACAAATGAGCCAGATCGACGATGTGATCGTCAAGCATCCGGGCGCCGTCGTGTTCGTGCCGGTGGACTTCAAGGCGATGGGGCCGGGCATCGCCAAGCTGAATGCCGCGAAGATTCCCACCGTGAATATCGTCGATAAGGCGCAGGCCGGCAACTTCGTCAGCTTCGTGGGTGCGAGCGACTATCAGCTCGGCCTGCAAACCGCGCAGTATCTGCTGAAGTCAATGGGCGGGAAAGGGAACATCATCATTCTCGAAGGCGTGCGAGGAACGTCTACGTCCGATGAACGCATGCGCGGCTTTCATGACGCGCTCAAAAGCGCGCCAGGCGTCAAGGTGTTGAGCTCGCAGCCGGCCAACTATCAGCGCCTGCAGGCCTTGCAGGTGATGGAGAACCTGTTGCAGACCTACCCGAACGTCGACGGCGTGCTTGCCGCCAACGACGCCATGGCGATCGGCGCGCTCGACGCACTCGACGGTGCGAATCTGCACGCCAAGGTCGCAGGTATCAATGCCAGCAAGGAGGCGGTTGACCTGATCAAGCAGGGCAAGATGCTCGCAAGCGGCGACTACTCCGGCTTCAAGCAGGGTTGTATCGGCGTGATGGCAGCCGTGCGCGCACTGCGTGGGGAGCCGGTGCCGAAAGACATTTCGCTGAAGACCGAGGTGGTCACCGCAACGAACTATCAGGGCTTTGACGTCGCCCCGGACAAGCTCACGTGCCCGACGTGGGCGCAGGCTACCGGCCAGTGATGCTGCGCCGCGCCGCTTCAGAGTGGCGCGACGCCCGAAAAAAGGCGGCCGGGCGTTTCGTCAGTGCAGCCCGTCGCCGCATCCCCATTCATCGCAGATGGAACGAACATGAACTTTGTCGTCTATTGTCTCGATCACCCAGGCATGGTGCAGCGCCGCCTCGACCACTACGAGGCACACAAGGCCTATTTGCAGACTTCGCCGGTACGTACGTTGATCTCCGGACCGTTGACCGAACTCGACGGCACGATGATCGGCAGCTTTTTTCTCTACGAGGGCGATGACATCGACGCTGTACGACGTTTCGTCGTCGGCGATCCGTTCAATCAGGCCGGCATCTGGAACACGATCGATATTCGCGCGTTCCTCAAGCGGGTCGATAACCGCTGAGTAAGCACGGCCGTTGCAGGCGCCTGCACGTAACCGTCCGATACGCGTGCATCAGCGTCGTGCTTTCTTCTTCTTCGCCGGCTTGGGTGGCGCCAGGGCGGCAGTCCAGAATGCGGCCGTGCCGCGTTTCGCTGCTGCCGTCGCGCGCCCCCTCGCTGAGCCGGCCACCGCATTTGCCCCACTTAACCACATGCTGAGGAACGGGTTCTTTTTGGTCCACGGATTTCTCATGTCAGGCTCCATCGGAATGAGGAAGGATTAACGGGCGCTAGGTTGACACGCGCAACGCGTGTTCCCGACGGTGCGGAAGCGCCGGCATGCGACCGCTCCAGGTTGAGGCGTGATTCTTGCGGACCTGTTCAGGCGGGCCCGAACGCTGTCTATGTCGGGTCCACGTTCGGCAATCACGCTGCGGCCCGCGCGCCGCGCAATTACTCAAGGAGCAGTCCATGGAAACGACGCATGCAGAAGGCACGCTGCGCGAGGTCTCAGGCAGGGTGGAGGAAGCCGTAGGCGGTTTGCTTGGCGATACCGGCGCACAGGTGAGCGGGAAAGCCAAAGAACTCGGGGGAAAAGCGCAGAAACTCTCTGCCGACCTTGCAGATATGCTGCGGGACACGACGGTCGAGCGGCCGCTTATGGCGCTCGGGATTGCGGCGGCCGTGGGCTTTGTGCTGGGGATGTTGAGAGCTGCGAACCGGGCAGGAGATAGTCGTTAGAACTGCCATCGTTTTTCCGCCGGCGGCGGAAAAACGATGGCCTAAGAGCGTCCAGTCGACGCGGCCTGAAAATGTGCCCGCAGGAGTGTCAGCATGTCAATCCATTCGAGAGTCACGAAGTGGCGAAACGTAGGCCGGTTCTGCGCGGAACGGGCGGCGGATTACAGTGAGCTGCTGGCACTGGAATTGGAGCAGACCAAAAAACGCCTGATTCGCGAAGTGGGCGCACTGGTCGCGACGGCGGTGGCGGCGCTCTTTGCGCTGGCTTTCGTATGCATCGCGATCATCGCGACCGCCTGGCAAACTTCATACTTTCTACCGGTGGTGTGGGGCGTGGCTGTTGGATGGCTTATGCTGGCGCTGTTGTCTTTTCTCGTGGTGCGCGCCCAAAAGCCGGCCCGTTCGCTTCACCTCCTGCATGCCGAGGTTCTGAGCGATCTTGATACGTTAAAGGAGGCACTGAAATGAGCCACGGAGCCTTGACCCCAGAAGAGACGCGATCCGCCATCCTGTTGCGCATGGAGGTCTCGCGGGAGGCGCTGCTTGCAGCCAACTCCTTGTCTGCACCAGATTCAAGGCAGCGGCGAAATGTGCTCGCGGGGCCGGCGAGCGTCGTGGCTGCGCTTGGGGCTACACCACGTGTGGGGCTTCTATTGGCCCTTTGCGTTGCTGCCATCGCGTTTGGCCCGCGGCGGACGATAGCGATCGCGACGCGGTCCGCACTGACTGCGTGGCTTGCCGGCAGTGTCAAGACACTCTCGAGCGGCTAATCGCCGATTGAACGCGAGGGCACCGCCAGGCTTTTTTTTGAGCCTTAAGGCGGTGCGGTCAATGGTGGTACACGTGAGCTGATCAGGTCTTGTCCCCGACGAGCTTGCTTCCCACCGCTTCGAGCTTGCGGTCCAGGACTTCCTTGCGCGCCGCCATCTTTCGGCCCAGACCAGCCAGATCGCACTTCGAACGCCGCAACTCCGGAAACAGTTCGTCTTCCTCTTCTTCGACGTGGTGCTTCACGAGTTCCGACATGACCTTGAAGGTGGCATCGAAACCCTTATCGCCTGCCTTGAGCACTTCGAACCGCTTGATCAGCGTCTTCACCAGATAGTGTTCGACATACGCTTCATCGACGTCGATCAGGTCGCTACCGGGCAGCGCGTCGGCGGCGGCAGGGTAGAGAAATTCTTCTTCGAGGATGGTGTGCACGCTCAGCTCTTCGCAGGCACGTTGCGCGAGTGCCGCTTTCGCCTCCAGATCGGAGCCCGCCCTTTCAAAGGCGTCGAATAACTTTTCCACCGCACGGTGGTCCGCCTCGAGCAACGCCAGCGCGTCGGTCGCGCCGGATTCGCGCGTTGCGGTAGCCCTTGTCTTGTCTGCAGTCTCTGCCATTTCTGTTCTCCCAGTTAAAACGATCAACGTCACACGAGGCCATACACGGTTGCAATAGGCGCGGCAGCCACATTCCGCCGTGGCCGCCACATACGCGTCCTAGACTTCCTGGCCGGCGCCCAGATCGGCGCCGGTGGTCGGGTCAATAGAGGTGTCGGATGCAGTGCGCGACGCCATCGCCTGTAATACCGCAACGACGTCCTTCGGCACCTTGACGGTTGCAGTACCGTCACCGCCATCCACGGCCGGCTTAGGATTGGCGACAAACTCCCATTCGGGTCCTTCATTCCAAGGGCCGCGCGGCGCACCGTCCGCCTCCGACATCTTGTAGTAGACGCTGCTAAATTCCGGAACACCCGGCAGTTTCCCTTGCGGAAAGTTGGGCTGGATGGAGTGCAGCGCTTTCTCGAAGGACTTCTGATGGGAGATTTCGCGCGTCATCAGAAAGCCTAGCGCCTCCTTGATGCCCGGATCGTCGGTCACGTTCATCAGCCGCTCGTAGATGATCTTGGCGCGCGCTTCGGCCGCGATGTTCGAGCGCAGATCGGCAGTCGGCTCACCGATGGTATCGATGTAGGCCGCGCTCCACGGTACCCCGGCGGAGTTGGTGAGCGCGGGACCACCGCCGTACAGCAGGGCGGTTGTGTGGGAGTCGTTACCGTCGCCAGTGAGCGAGCGGTAGAGTTCGGCTTCCGATTCAGCGGCCTCGGCGAGTTCTCCCTTGCCACCCTTGTTCAGCATCGCGACGATCGAACCGATGATCTCCAGATGACTGAGTTCTTCGGTGGCGATATCGAAGAGCAGATCTTTGCGGCCCGGGTCATCCTCGCCGACGGCTTGCGTAAAGTAGCGGCACGCGGCGGCGAGTTCACCTTGCGGGCCACCGAACTGTTCGAGCAGCAGATTGGCGAGACCAGGATTGGGCGTGGCGACACGAACCGTGTATTGCAGGCGCTTGTTGTGAACGAACATGATTTTCTCCAGGTGAGCAGTCTAGGCCGGCAAACGACCGGCGCCGGGCAGCTAGACGACCAAGGGGCCGCATAGCACCCGTTGGCACGGGCGCCCGGATCTCAGAGCAACCGCTCTGGCGTGGACACGACAACGCGTCGCATTAGGTGAACGAAGGAGACCCAAGGTCATCAGCATGGAGTATTCCCGGAGCGCTTCGAGGCGCACGTCGGCCACAACAGCGCGTTGCGAGGACGGTGCCCGGCAGCGCCGGTGTGATTCACTTCGTATCCGCGCAATACTCAGACCCGCGTCACAAACTTAGGAGAACCACTCACAGGCGAACCGTGCACAAAACGCTGCGCCCATGCACAACGTCGCGAGCCAGCAGAGCCCGCGCAGCGTCCAGTGCGCGCTGAGATCGCCCACGGCGGAGCGCTTCGTACTCAGCAGGACAAGTAAGACCATGACCGGCGTCGCCGTCGAACCATTCAATACTGCTGCCCAGTAGAGAACCTGAACGGGCTCGAATCTCATCAGGGACAGCGCCATGCCAATCGCGATGGCCAGCGCCATGATCATCATCAGCGCAAGCGCGATGACCCGATTGCGCTCTCCACCGCGCCCTCGCTCTAGCGCGCTCGCAGCGGCATGAGCGGCCGAACCCGCGAGCGGCGGCAACGCAAGCAGCGCCGTGCCCAAAAACGCAAGCCCCAGCACGTGCCCTGCAAAAGCGTGTGCCAGCGGTTCGATGATGCGAGCGGTGCCGTCAGCGTCGTGAAGGCCGAGTTGCATCGAATGAAGCGTCGCTGCGGCGGCGCAGATGATGAAAATCCCCACCGAATTCGACAATGCAGTTCTGATCAGCGTATCTTTGCGCACCCTGTTCAGATGGCGCTCGAGCGAGTCGCCTCGGCCGCCATCGGCACCGGGGCGTTTGCCACCTTCCGCTCGCAATTCTTCTACCTGTTGCTCCGCCTGCGAATACAGCAGGTACGGACTGATCGTGGTGCCAAGCACCGCGAGCAGCATCGTGAAGTAGTCCGCGGTCCAGGTGATGTGAGGCACAAAGGCCTGAAACGCGACCGCCCGCCAAGGCAAATCCAGTACAAGGATGACGCCGACGTACGCGAACAGGGTGGCGGTGAGCCATTTCAGCACCCGGGCATAGCGGGCGTAGGGCACGAACCACTGAAGCGCCATCGACACGATCCCGAAGACGGCGGTAAACAAGGCGACCGATCCGTGCCACAAAAATTGCGCTGCAACACCCATCGCGACGACGTCGGCCGCAATGTTGAAGGTATTGGCAATGACGAATCGGGCCACTGCCAGATAGAACAGCCAGGGCGAATAGTGTTCGCGCATGTTCGCCGTCAGCCCTTTGCCCGTCGACGCCGCGATGCGCGCCGCGACGAGCTGAAAGGCCACCATCGACGGATACGACAGGATGCACGCCCACAGCATCTCGTAGCCGAACTGCGCGCCGGCTAGCGAATAGGTGACGATACCGCTAGGATCGTTGTCGCTGGCCGCGGAGACGAGTCCGGGCCCCAGATCTGCCGCCCAGGAGCGGGCCGGGGTCTCATCACGGTCCCTCGTGCGCTGAGCGCTTGCGTGCCGGTATGCGTGATTCATCATCGCAGCACGTTTGCCGGTTCGAGCCGCTCGTAGAACGTGCCGCGCCACGCGGCATAGCGCCAGCCCGAGATTCCAACACGTACTGGATCAACATGCCCGGTCATCTCCCGTTGTCTCCGGTCGTTTCCATTAGGGCGGCGGTGCGGTGGGATTCAGCGCCGAAGCATGCGTGCCTTCCGACGACGCACACTTAGGTAAGTTGTGCAGAACGCGCCCGCAAACGTCGCAGCAAGGTGCGTTCCACAGGTTCGGTTCGCGGAGAGTGCGCTCGGACTGCCCGCGTGATGCGGCCAGGAACAGGGCATGCTTGATGCCATGGCGGGCACCGTCGATTGTCCCGTGTCGATTGTATTCATCAGGGCCGTCAGGCCGCAGGAGAACATCATGCCGCTGAAGAGAGGTAAGTCGAGGGACGCCGTATCGAAGAACATCAAGACGGAGACGAAACACGGGAAGCCGCACAAGCAGGCGGTAGCCATCGCGTTGAATGAGGCGCGCAAGTCGGGCGCGAAGATTCCGAAGAAAGGCGAGAAGTGATCAACGTGTTGCTGACACACAGCGGACCGTCCTGCGCGGTTCGCTAGCCAGCCACTCTACCGGAGCACAGCCATGCAAACAGATCCCACCATTGATCCCGTTGCCGATCCTGCCAATCAGCCACTGGATAAGCCCGAAGATCAGCCGCGCCCGTTGCCACGGACGCTGCCGCGAACCGATCCGCTCGCTCCAGGTGCATCTCAGGAAGACGAGGAAGAACACGGCACGGATGAGTCCCTGCGGCCGGACTAACGCCGAACCGAAAGGGGGGCGCGGTAGCGGGGCCCTGGACGAACGCGCGTCGTTAGCGCGCTCACGGTGATCCAGACCATGTCATGCATGCCCCTTTCCCAGCCGGCCAAAAATAGGCCTTGATCAACTGGATCAGGCGGTCGTAATCGCACGGTTTGACAAAATAGGCGTCGAACCCGCATTGCTTTGCCCGCTGCCACTCGGCTTGCGCGGAAAAACCCGTGTGCGCAATTAGCAGCATCTTCGCCCCCTCGCTCCTCAGCGCACTCGCCGCATCCCAACCGCTTCCAAAAGGCATGGACAGGTCCAGAATAGCCACCCCGGGCCGGGCGGCGTCTGCGAGACGCAGCACCTCGGACCCGCTGAATGCGGTTAGTACGTCGAAACCTGCGAGACGCAGGACGTGTGCAGCAGACTGGCACGCAAGCTGATCGTCGTCTGCGATCAGTAGCAGACGGTTTTCCTGTGATGCGGCGTGCGGCAGGCGCCACACGGTCGCTTTGGGCGCCGCTGAGAATGGGTCCATTTGTGCTCCCATGCGTGCGGCAGAGATGCGCTCTAGCGCTTTCATGGATACTCCTGTTGGGAATCGGGTCGTGCGGTCTGTATCTCGGCAGCACGTACTGATTTCCAGCATCGGGTATTCCCGCTCTGGCGCCTGCAGCGCCCGGCGGCTAGGTATGACTCTTGCGTCTCACAACATTTGGCCGTTTGTGCCCCTCTGCGCGAGGAAGTGAGTTCGCCTTTAGTTCGGCAGGCTTAATACCCGCCAGTCAGCGACGGGCCAAAAGTCTGGAGGTTTCGTGGACGAAAAAATAAGGAGCCTGGTGGCGCAGATCGGCGCGCTCGAACATGAACTCGAGGCCGCCCTGAGTGAAAGGGAAATGCCACTGTTCTATCAGCTCAATGGCAAACGGATTGAATTTGACGACGCAGTGCGCGCAGCGCATCGCTCGGCACGCAGAGGAATCGTGAGTTGGTTCTGTAAGAGCAGCCCACCGACCATCCTCGTCGCGCCATTCATCTACGGCTTGATCATGCCCCTGCTTTTCTTCGACTTTGGCCTCTTCGTGTATCAATCGATTTGCTTTCCGGTATACGGGATCGAAAAGGTTAAACGCGCGGATTACATGGCATTGGACCGTTGGCATCTGCAGTACCTGAACTTTATCGAGAAGTTTAATTGCGCTTATTGCGCCTACGCCAACGGAATCATTGCCTACGGTGCCGAGATCGCCGCCCGGACCGAGCAGTACTGGTGTCCTATCAAGCATGCTCGCAAATTGATGGGTACGCATGCCAGATATGAGCAATTCATCCAGTACGGCGATGGCGAGAACTATCCACGGCGACTTTCGGAGTTCCGTGAGGCGCTCTCGGCCGAGGCGCGAAGTTCCCCTGGTTCGGACAAATCCCCGTCCTGATTGCCGTCTCTTGCCGGTTGCAAGCCCGGCGAAAAGTTCGTCTCCCTTACGCGTACCTTTTGCAAAGCGCGAAACCCGTGGGCCTCTTGTTGTTCGATGGCGCGGAAATGGGCAGGTATTACCTTCTATTCAAGCCAGCAACCGGGTGGCACGTCGCATGCTCGATTTTCACGGCAAGTCGCGCAACCTGATGGCATCGCAACATCGAATCGGGAAAGCAGCATGGACACAGAGACCACCCAAAACGGCCAGCGTGAACAAACCGGCGGATGCGCCTGCGGCGCCGTGCGCTTCCGCGTGACCGGAAAGCCCCGGCGAGTTTCGATGTGCCATTGCATGCCCTGTCGCCGTGTGCACGGGAGTGCGTTCGGCGCCTATGCCATGTTCGCACGTGACGCGGTTGAGCTTACCGGCCCTACTCAGGCGTGGCAGAGTTCTCCTGACGCGCAAAGGCATTTCTGCCCCACGTGTGGGTCAGTGGCTTTTATGGCGTATGGCGGAAGCGACGAATTGGACTTACCTCTGGGCGCGTTCGATCGTGTCGGCATTTATGAGCCGACTGATGAGCTGTGGTGCTGCCACAAAGAGCCATGGTTGCCGAAGGGCGTCCGTACCGAATATGTAGAAGGCCGCCTCAAGTAGGGGCGGACATTCCAGGCAGACACGTGACCCGGCGGATACGCCGACGGTCATCTCATTGTGGTTGCGTCATTGTTTTCGCAGGGGAACGCGTGATGGACGCTCCGTATGATCTTCAGCGCTTTGTCGACGCCCAGAATCCTGCGTACGACGAGGTTTGCGCCGAACTCGCCAATGGACGCAAGCGCAGCCATTGGATGTGGTTCGTGTTTCCGCAAATCCGCGGCCTCGGAGCCAGTGCGATGGCGCAACGTTTTGCCATTTCGTCATTGGCAGAAGCGCAAGCCTATATGCATCATGCCGTACTCGGCGAGCGCCTGCGCGAGGCGACGCGCTTGGTCAATCGTGTGGAGGGGCGCTCGATCGAGGACATTTTTGGTTATCCCGACTATCTGAAGTTCCGGTCCTCAATGAGTCTGTTCGCGCGCGCCACCGACGACCACCAGGTTTTCGACGACGCGTTGCGTAAGTATTTTAATGGCGAGGCCGATCCGGACACGCTGCGCCTGCTTTAGCAGGACTAGCGTGGCTGTCTGGCATGAAGAGGCGATAAACATGCGCAACGCTAACGTTCAGAATATCTCGCGCCGGCCGCCGCTGACGTCAGTAGCGCGAAACGCTATCAGCAAATTCGCCACTGACCGCTGCTCGATGATGGCGGCGAGTATCGGATTTTATTCGGCCTTTTCGCTCGCTCCGACGCTTCTCATTGTACTTGCCGTTGCGGGCTGGTTCTTCGGGGAAGATGCCGCAAAGGGGCGACTCTTCGACCATGTCAAAGGCATTCTGGGCAACGACGCCGCAGGCGCCATGCAGGCAATCGTGGAACACGCGCATCGGGCAAATGGAAGTGGCATCGCCGCTGTGACGTCCATCGTGCTGCTTGTAGTGGGGGCGTCGGCGACTTTCTCGTCACTCAACACTGCACTGGATGTAGTGTTTGACGCTCAGTCCTCCAAAGGATTCGCCGGGCTTGCACTTCTGCTGCGTGCCCGGCTGATATCGTTTGGCCTCGTGATGGGCCTGGGCTTTCTGCTTGTCGTTTCGCTGGTGCTTGACACGGCGATTCAGTTTGCTGGCCACGCGTTGTTTGGCGATTCCACCCTGGTGATCCTCGCGGCAGTGGCTCAGTCGGTCTTCGCGCTGGTCGTTCTCACGATCGGCTTATCCGCGCTTATCAAATGGTTGCCCGACGCGAACGTTCGATTTCGCCATGCGCTATGGGGTGGTTTGACTGCAGCGATACTCTTCACGGTGGGCCGACATCTGTTTAGCTTTTATCTCGTGCATGCGGGCACTGCGAACTCGTTCGGCGCCGCAGGTTCTCTCGCTGTCCTGATGATGTGGCTGTACTTTTCGGCGATCGTTTTTCTGTTTGGGTCGGAGATTGCCGCGAGTCTTAGTGGGCGCTCGACGTCTGACGATAATGCGCATGAGGCTGCAAGTCGACGCTCGTCCCAACCGCTTCACCACGGGTCAGGACATTGACCCCAACCATCGAATCGTTTATCTCCCTCCACGATTGGTGTGCAGCGAATCCGTCCGACCCCGAATTTTGGTGTTGCAGTGCATCCAGAATCAGCCTATAACCATCCATATGGATGGTGAGAGGATGGAAAAATGAAAAATCTGGCGGCACCCGACGTGACGCGTCCCAAAGGCGGCGAGTCGGAAAAGATCACGATCAATCTCGGGCCCGTCGATCTCGGACAGATCGATCTGCTAGTCGAAGAGGGCTTTTATTCGAACCGGACAGACCTGATTCGCACGGCCATTCGCAACCAGCTCGCGCTGCATGCGCAGGTCGTCCAGGAAACCATTACGCGTCGTGCGCTCGTACTCGGACTGCAGCATTTTTCCAGGCAGGATTTGGAGGCGGTGCGGGCTGCGCACGAGCGTCTCAACATTCAGGTGCTGGGGCTGGCGAGCATTGCCGCGGATGTCTCCGCAGAACTCGCGCTCCAGACCATCGAAAGCGTCGTGGTGCTGGGAGCATTTCACGCTTCGCCAGCCGTGAAGGCCGCACTCGCGGACAGAATCCGGTAGCCGTGCTTGCGACGACCGGCACAGTTCAACCACGATTAACCGCGACTAACCTCAACCAACCCCAACCAACCGACACCCGGACAAGGTCATGAAACTTAACGAAGGATTCCTAAGCTCAATGCATGAAGCGATGACGCTATTGCGTACCCATGGTGCCGCTGAAGCAACAGAAGTGATACAACGCGCGCTGCGAGGCGAATCCGCCGGTGCCGCGAGCGAAACCATGCCGCAGAACGAGCCTCCGGCACCCGTAGTCTCTCCGTTTGCGGACGCAAGGAAGAAGGCACCTGTCGGCCGTGCGACGCCGCAGGCAGACGTCGACGTTGAAGAGCGCGGCCATTTCAGCACGTTCACGTATTCGAATGCTGCCGGCCGCCGTCAATATCGGCTCTATGTGCCCGCGGGGGCTATCGGTGACCCGCTTCCGTTGATCGTGATGTTGCATGGCTGCACGCAGGACGCCGATGATTTCGCGAGGGGCACGCAGATGAATGCGCTTGCCGAGCGGCACCGATGCCTCGTTGCTTATCCGGTGCAGCCGCGCGAGGCCAATCCGTCGAAGTGCTGGAACTGGTTCAAGCCCAACGACCAGCATCGCGAGCGCGGGGAGCCGTCATTGATCGCAGGCATCACGCGTGAAATCATCGCCGCTCACAACGTTGATCCAGCGCGCGTTTATATCGCCGGCATGTCGGCAGGCGGCGCTATGGCCGCGATCATGATTGACGCGTATCCAGAGCTGTACGCCGCGGCCGGTGTGCATTCCGGTCTTCCCGCGCACTCTGCGCACGATTTACCTTCGGCGCTCGCGGCCATGAAAGGCGGTAAACGCGGCGGCGCAGCAGGGCGCGCGAGGAGCGATGCACGCGCGCCACGACGGCCCATGATCGTCTTTCACGGTGACGCAGATCCGACGGTGCACGTTACGAATGCCACGCGCATCCTGCAGGGCTTTGATGCAAGACGGGACGTTCCTAACGAAGCGCGCCGGATCAACGCCGGCCAGCGGACCTGCAGCGTTTCGCGACTGGTCTCCAGCGACGGTATCGACGCGGAAGTGTGGACCATTCATGGCGCACCGCATGCGTGGGCGGGTGGCAATGCCCAGGGCAGCTACACGGACCCGAGCGGCCCAGACGCGAGTGCGGAAATGCTGCGCTTCTTTCTTGATCATCCCCGTCGCGAGTGATGATCTGCGGTCCGAAAGATGGTACGACGGCGGCTATATCGACGAGGGCGGTCCGGTCATACGCTGATCAGCCAGGCCAGAACATGCCGATTGCCGCTAATCCCATCGCCGCCGTAGCGATCCAGCCGACTAGCCGCAGCAGACCACCTACGGCAAACTCGCCCATGATCCGCCGATTGCCCGACATCAGCATGACAAGCGCCATGACAGGCACGGCGGCCAGGCCGTTGATAACAGCGCTCCAGTAGAGCGCCTTGATCGGATCGAAGTGTGTGAAAGTCAGCGCCACGCCGCCGAGAATCGACACGGCAATTACAGCGTAAAACTGTTTTGCGAGGTTGACCTGCAACGCCAGACTATTGCGCCACTTCATCGTTCCGGCCGCGGCGTAGGCGGCCGAGCCAGCCAGCACAGGCAGCGCGAGCATACCGGTGCCGATAATGCCAAGGCTGAACAGCGCGAATGCAAGATTCCCCGCGATGGGCTTGAGCGCGCTGGCGGCGTCGGCCGTCGTGTTCACCTCGATGTGGTGAGCATGCAGCGTCGCCGCCGCCGACAACATGATAAAGAACGCGATACCGTTGGACAGGCCCATGCCGACCCATGTATCCAAGTTGATGCGCTTGAGTTGCGAGGTGGCCTGTACCGGCGCACGTAGCAATGGCTGCTGCATTGGATTTGAGCGGATCTCCTCGACTTCCTGCGAAGCCTGCCAGAAAAAGAGGTATGGGCTGATTGTCGTGCCCAGCACCGCGACCACGGTCGTTAGATAGGGCGCCGAAAAAACGATTGGAGGCTTGACGATGCTTAACCCCACGGCCTTCCAGTCGACGGGAATCACAAAGGCAATCGCAACATAGGCAAATAGCGTCAGCGTGAGCCATTTCAGATAGCGTGCATAGCGCTCGTACGGCATGAACATCTGCAGCAGAAGAGAAAATATGCCCAGCAGCACGACATAGAGTTGCACCGGGCCACCAAGCACCAGCTTCGCGGCCGCGCCCATGGCCGCGATATCGGCTGCGATATTGATCGTGTTAGCGACGAACAGCAGTAGTACTGCGAAGTAAAGAACGGCCGGGGGATAGTGACGTCGCAGATTGGTGGCGAGGCCCGTTCCTGTCACCCGTCCCATCCGTGCACTGACCAGTTGGATGGCGACCATCAGCGGGTACGTGAGCAGCATGGTCCACAAGAGCCCGAAGCCGAACTGCGCGCCGGCCTGCGAATAGGTTGCGATGCCGCTCGGATCGTCGTCGGCCGCTCCCGTGATCAGGCCGGGTCCCAGGCGTCTCATCCAGGAGCGCTCCGCTTTGTCTTCGACGACAAGCTCCGGTTCCAGTTGGTCCTGTAGATTTTCTGTTGTCATTTGCGTGTTCCCGGTTGTCGGCTTGGTGCGGTTTCTGCGCTGTCTGCTGGGGGCACGGAGCGTCGGTATGCGTCGAGTCGCGCCAAGGACGCCCAGCCGGCGCTGCGACTGCGCTGAGAGCGACGCAAGGAGTGTTCCCGACCTGGGATGACCGGCCAGCCGGGTTTCTGGGCGCGGCAGCGGGAACAGGAGATTTAGTCAGCGGAATCTGGAGAGCAGCCGGGCCGTGTCAAAACGCACGCTTTAACCGGGAGCTTTTGAAGTCGGCTTGCGGAAATGGCCAGCAACGGCCTCGGCCCGTATTGGACAGCCAGCAAGACCTGTCATTTGCGAATCGATGGCGCCTGTTCCAGAACTGTGCGACTGAGAGTACCCAGGGCGTTCGGACCATACGTGTTTGCGGGAATAATCCGTTCCTGACATGCCGCTACTGCCTCGGCAAGCCTCTGGCGGAACTGGTCAACGTCCCTGATGCCCGGCAAACGCCTCACGGGATGAGCCGCGTCATTGGTCGTCAGAATGATCGAGCCGGCGCCGAACAGGCGCTGCCACCAGGGGTGGATCGACGTGATGCCCTGAATCCGGGAAATCTCGAGAACTGATACACGGCGATGCAGAATGCCCTGCGTCCAGGTAATCCGCGCGGTATCGACGACGATGCGGGTGAACGCGGTCTTGACGAACGGTATACCGACACCGATCAAGACCGCACCCGTTTGTGCGAGCAGCACATGCCACTGAAGCGGGAAAGCGTTCGACGCGCAGACATGTATAGCGCAAATCATTGCCATGACAGCGCTCCCCTTCAGGAGCGCTGGAAGGTTGCAGGCCTGCGACGGTGCGCCGCTGTAAATCACCTGATTGGCCATTGCATATCCCCTTTTCTGCCCCACGGATCTAATAGTCCGTCGAAAAAGGCAGCGCTGCCTGATTCGGGTGCGCCTCAGCGAACTGACTGCTGGCAGCGACTATGTCATGATTCTCGCGCCAGCCAGACACCCGCGCCGGCCTGGTGGCACACCTTTCAATTGAAATCGTCGTAGCGCGACTTGATGTCTACGGTGCGCCCAGTATAGCCTTTACGACAGAGATCGTCCGCGACGCGTACGGGGCCAGCGAAATCCGGCGCGCTCTGGGACAGAAGTTCGAAAACCAACGCATCAGACGCCATTCGGCGCCGTTCAAGCGATTTTGAATGAGATGCGCGTGCTAGATGAGCAGCCTGCTCGGGCGTCGCACCAGGTTTGTAGAGCGGTTCACGATGTCCGGCCGGATTGAAAGCATCCGTTGCCAACGCCTTTTACGCTGGCGGAGAATGATTCGCTCGCGAGCGGCACTTAGGCATTCTTCGACGCACTGCGATGTCCCAAAACATTGCTTCGGTTCACGGATTCTCGGCCGTCCGATGAGCGCCTTGGGTCCGATTTCTGTGCGGTCAGCGGCGCGAGTTAAACAGCCGTAAAAGCTCCTCGCGTAGCTCTGAGATATCCAGCACGTGCTGTGCGCGCGTCACGGCCACGTAAAGCAGGCGCATCTCGTCCTCGTCCAGCATCAGGCGCCCATCAACGGTCTTGAAGCGAAAATCGTTGACTACCTTCACCCGTTTCCATTGCAGTCCCTTGGCGCGGTGCACGGTCGAGATCACGTAGTCGGCGTCTGCCTCGGGCGTCACTCGCCGCGCCAGCTCCCGAAGATAGGCGGTGCCGCACTCGTCGACGATTCGCACGATCGGAAGTAAGTCGCGCCCGACCGCGCTCTGGGCAAACGACTGAGCGTCCTTCCAGGTTTCGAACAACGAAAATGCCGTCGGACGGAAAGCTCGCTTGCCGGCCAGCAACTGATCCGCGCCGTCTGCAAACGCCACGATTTCCGTGGAGCTCATACGGATCGCCGGTTTGTGACCCGCTTCGACGCCTGAGGCCAATTGCCAGATCGCCGACACATTCTTGCGGCACAAAATGGCATCGACAGGCGGCGCGATATTCGGATCCTCCACCATGATCGAACCAATGGCATCCTGGCCGCGAATGGGCGTGCGCTCGCCAAGCAGTGCGAGAACACGACTGGCAAGCGCTGCGAACGTGGGTCCGAAACGAAAGGATTCGGTTAGCGCGCGCTCGGGCGCGTCGATCTGAGCCATTGCATTGACTGCGCCGCGCCATTCATAGATTTGCTGGTAGGGGTCGCCGACGTAGATGATCTGCGCATGGCGCTGGAGGCCAAGCACCGAGAGCATGACGCCGTCGCTGTCCTGGGCCTCGTCGAACAGGATGAAGTCCGCATCGATACGTGGTTCTGTCTGCGCCCAGACTTTCAGATAGACGTCCGGCGCAATGGCGCTGCGCCCGCGTGGGTTCGTGCTTTCATTCCACAGGCGCACTACGTAGGGAAGCAACGACTCGCGCAGCCAGTCGGCCGCCTTGTCACTGACCTTTTCGTCGACAGGGATGTGGGAAGCCTCCGGCCGCTGCTGCGCCGAGCGGCAGAACCTGCCAAGACCGTCGGCAACCATCCGCCCGATTTCAAACGGCGTGACTTCGACGGTCTTGCCGGTGATGGTCGGCACCTGTATCGGTCCGAGCCCATAGCGGGCAGCCAGTTCGTGCGGTGGCTCGGCCGGGATCTTCAGGCGCGCGGTCAGGGCCGGAGCGACGGATGCATACGCGAGCGAATGCACTGTGCGTGCGCTGACATTGGACGGAAAACCACGGCGAGCGTGCTCGGCGATTTCCTTGTTGAATGCGAGATAACTGCCGCGGTTACCGGCGAGATGATCGGCAATCAGCCGCAGCGTCGAAGTTTTTCCCGCGCCCGCATACGCCTTGATCTTCAGGTCGCCCCCGCCAAGGACCGCCTCTACGACAGCGTGCTGTTCGGCGGTAGGCTTAAACGAATGGGGCATGGGATGTGAGGCTGAGCAAAGGTGCCAGTAGTGTGCCGGAAAATTGCCGGTGGGCAAGCCGCCGCGCGGCAATCGACCTCGGGGTGCTGCCGGCAGCGCGACGGCCGACTCCCAATCGCGACCGGCCCTTGGGAGTCGGTCTATGTGCTCAGCCACCTAATACCGAGGCGCCCTTATCGACGTACGCGTGCAGCAAGTGATGGGCGATGGCGAACGGTTTGGGCGCCGACAACCCGCTCGCGTGCGTTCCCGTGAGCATAGCCGCGACTTCCGTGCGCGAGAACCAGCGGGCGTCTTCGAGCTCCGTTGTATCGACGACGATGTCCGTATCGCTCGCCTGCGCAAAGCAGCCGATCATCAGCGATGAAGGAAACGGCCACGGCTGCGACGCGAAATACACAACCTGCGCACACTTCACGCGAGCTTCCTCCATCACTTCGCGGCGCACGGCGTCTTCCGCGGTCTCGCCCGGTTCAACGAAGCCGGCGAGCGCCGAGTACATTCCCGCTGCGAAATGGCGCTGGCGCCCCAGCAGACACCGTTCGCCATCGACCACCAGCATGATCACCACGGGATCAACCCGCGGGAAATGGCGCGCACCACAAACATCGCAGACACGTTGCCAGCCGGCCGCCGTAACGCGGCTTGCGGAGCCGCAGTTTGCGCAGAAGGAGTGGCGGCGGTGCCAGTCGAGCATCGACTTCGCCTCGCCCAGCATGCCGAGCACGCCAGCCGCAACGAGGCCCTGCAGCGCGATCGAGCGAAGGTCGATGCGATCGTGGACCGAGCCTGGCGATGGATCCTCCGGCGCGATCCCGAGCGCGAAGCGTCCGCTGCCATCGCTGTCCTCCCCGAGGAACACGCTATGAAGCGGCTGTCCTAAGGCAGCCGCTTCGCTCGCGAGGAACCAGGGGTCGTGTTCGCTGCCGCGCTTGAGCAAGGGGACGTCGCCATCGAAGACGAGAAAACGCGCGGCCGGGTCGCTGCGTAGATGCTCGATGAAGGCGTGGTCGTCACGCTTGTCGGAGCGGCGCTCGAGCGGGTTGAAGTTAAAGCCGATGGACATGGAATGGGTGGGCATCGCCATCATTGATAGGTGGGCAGGGATGATCCACAAGTATGACACGGCGTCTGGGCCGCTGCAGGGAGTCATTCCGGCCATCGCCGCGTGTCGATTTGCGTAGTGGCAAGGTCGAGGTCAGATTTGAATGTCCGGGTCTCGGCCTCGACAGCCATGCCGCCGACGGCCCACGCAGTCGCAGATGATCGGGATTCCGAACGAAGACGCGGCAGGTCGATTGTCTGGAAGCGCGTACTCAAACCGTATAGGTGGCCTTTGCCTCTTCCAGATAATCGGCAAGCCGTTTTGGAGTGCGGGCAATGAGCGATTCGACATGGTCCGTGATGATAGAAAGATTCCCAGCCCGAACCTCCGCCTCAACCGACACCAATAGGGCAATAAATGCGCCTGGAACACCAGCCGCTGTCAGCCCCGTGATGAGTTGTTCGTCAGTCACATGAACGACGGCAAGAGGCTTGCCTGTCGCTTCGCGAGCGAGGTCGGCGATTTTTTCGTTGGACAGGGCCTCAGAGCCTGTGAGCGTATAGGTCCGGCTTTCAGACGTTGACGTAGCCAGCGCTGCGGCAATCGCCTCAGCGATGTCCTCCCGTCCGACGTACGATGTTCTCCCGCCTTCGGCTGCCGAATGCCATTGCCCGCTCTTCAGGGCGTTAGGGAGCGACCTGAGCAGATTCTCGTGATACCAGCCGTTTCTAAAAAACACGTGCGGCAGACCGGTGGCCTTGATGGTCCGCTCGGTTTCCAGATGGTCCGGTGCGAAGCTCAGAAGCGAACTGTCCGGATTGGGCTGCGACGTATAAGCAAGACGCTTGACACCGGCCACGACGGCTGACGAGACCGCATTGCGATGTTGGTTCAATCGCGTGTCTGCCTCATCCAGCGCATCTGTTGAAATGATGAGGACGGTGCCCACGCCTTTGAGCGCTTCGGCGAGGCCTTCCGGGTCTTCGAAGTCTGCCTTGCGAACCTCAATGCCCGCCGCCGCGAGTTCGGCAAGTTTTTCGGGGCTGCGGGTGCCGGCGATGATGCGGTTGTGCGGCACACCGTGCGCAAGCAGATGCTTGATAACAAGTCGGCCAAGTTGACCGGATGCGCCGGTGACGAAAATCGTGTCGTTCATGGACTAACCTCATTCTGAGTGTTACTCTCATTTTGAGAGTTTCTCGATAATCAGGCCTCGGCCGTCTTCCGTAAAGAAGGCAGTTTTTCCGGAGATAGTTACCAGATGGGAACCACCAAGGCGTTGACTAGCGCTGTCAAAGCGAGGCTGGACGAGGCCCGAACCCAATACGGGGCGTTTACGAATTGCCCGGTGCGCGACGTCATTGATGTCATCAGCGAGCGGTGGAGTTCGTTGCTGATGATGGCGCTGGCCGAGCACCCACATCGATTCGGTGAACTTCGCCGGTTGATACCGGACATTTCGCAGCGAATGCTCACGCAGACACTTCACGAGTTACAGCGCGACGGCTACGTGCATCGTGAGGTCTTTCCAACGAAGCCGCCGGGCGTCGAATACAGCCTGACCGACCTCGGTCGTTCGATGTTCGAGGCGTTGAACGTCCTGATTGAGTGGGCCGACGAGAATCATGCTACGGTCACAGCGGCTCGCCTGCAGTTCGATAGCGAGAAGGTATCTGCGTAAGTGGTGTCGCGCCCCGTCGATTGTGGCCGGCGCAGGCGTGGGTGACGCCTGGCGACACGCGCCATTAGATCGGTTCGATCCGCCCGATGGTCCCGACAACGATGGCGTAGCTGGCAATCGCGAGTAGGGCGTGCGCGCCGACAAACACGAGCGCGCCACTGAACGAGTGCATCGTGTGAACGAGAAAGCCGATTGCGATCGGTGTCGTAATTCCCGCAAGGCTGCTGAACGTATTGAACACCGACGCATTCAAACCTGCTGCGTTGACCGGTGAGATGTCCGCGATAACGGCCCATCCGAGTGCGCCGAAGCCCTTGCCAAAAAATGCGAATGCCATGAGCACCACGACGAGCCAGTTAGCATTCGCATAGTTGCATCCAACGATTGCAGACGCCATTAGCATGCCGGCATAAATCGGCGTCTTGCGGGCGAACGTTAACGTATGGCCGCGGCGTAGCAGTAGATCGGAGAAAAGGCCACCCAAAATTCCGCCCGAAAATCCGCATATAGCGGGTATCGACGCAATGAGTCCGGCATGCAGTAGCGATATATGGCGTTCCTGCACCAGATAAACAGGAAACCACATCAGAAAGAAGAAGCTCAGGGTGCTGATGCAATACTGAGCGAGGGATATGCCTAGCAGCATGCGGTTACTCAGCAACTGTCGCAACGTATGGAGTATTGTCCACACCCGGGACGTTTCGGTTGCGGGTTGCTGTGGAGCGGATGCTTTGCGCCGCCCATCCATATCTAACGTGGCGCCGCCTTGCCGGATGACCTCACGCTCCTCGTGGGTCAGGCCCGGGTGATCCCGTGGCGATTTCAACCGGAAGGCGAACAGCACACCCGCGGCGATGCCAACTGCGCCCATGACGTAGAAAACCGAGCGCCATCCCAGGTTAGCGGCGAGCACTGCAAGCAGTGGCGTGAACACAGCGGCGGCGAAGTACTGTGTGGCGTTGAAAATCGCGGATGCCGTGCCCCGCTCGGCAGTGGGGAACCAGGCTGCCACGATCTTGCTGTTTGCGGGAAAGCACGGGGCCGCGGCCGCACCTATCATGAAGATCAGCGCGAAGATCAGCACGCTCGCCGTGTGCTCGCTGAACAGGGGTGCGAATCCCACCCCCGCGGTAAAGAGCGACCACAGGATGATGGCTACCGTATACGTGCGCTTTGCCCCAAATCGATCCAATGCCCAACCGCCCGCGAGCTGGAACAGCATGTAGGCCCATGCAAATGACGAAAATATCCAGCCTAACTGCAGGTGATTCAGATGCAGCTCGGCTGACATCGGTGTACTGGCAATCGACATGGCTGCGCGATCCGCCAGATTGACCGTCATCACAAGGAAGATCAGTCCAATCACTTCATAGCGAACGTGGCGCAGCGCGTGGTGGCGCAGTCTTGCCAGAGAGCCGTTGCCGACCAGGTGACCTGACGTACGAGCGGGATCGGCATCCATCAGTTTGTTCCATTAAATGGTACTTATTTTAAATTGTATCATCCAGTGGAACTATTACAATGATTTTTGGGCGATTTCACCCTAACCTAGGGATTTTCCTGAGCGGTGAGTCTATCTGGCGGAACATTTCGATTAGGGTTGCTCGCATCCTGTTCAGGCGTACCTCGCTTCGAATGTGACGCCTTTGCGGAGGAACGAAGTCGGTTTCCTCAAGCCAACCGTCGACCGCTCCGAATGGAATATCGTGGCCGCGCCACACGTTTACCAAGCGCGGCCCCACAATGCGTCGAGTGCTATCAGCAACGCGGAGTGGTCGCCGATTGGGGACACGCACTAGTCAGCATTCCTCATACAAGTTGCGCCCGCCTAACGAATGCTGACCGCTGCCCCGCGACGCCGCGTGGCTAGTGGTGTTCAGGACAACCATGTGAGGCGTGCGCGATGAAGAACGATAACAATATGAAGGCGGGCCTCGCGTTCGTGGCGTTCTTGCTTGTCTCGACCGTTGCTGGGGTAGTCTGGTATTTCCTTTCCCTAAGCCACTACGCGACCTATCAGATCTATACCCAGGACCCTGTCTCCGGTCTCATTGCCGACGCCCCGGTTGAATTTCACGGCGTCGAGGTGGGAAAGGTGAAAAGCGTCAGGCTGGTCAATTCGCGTTCAGTGGGAATCGTACTGAGTATCGACAAGACTGCCCCGGTTACTTCGGCCAGCGTCGCGACGATTACCTCACGAGGACTCGCGACACGAGGGTTTACGGGCTATGTCTATATTGCCCTCGAAGATGTCGGCATCGATTCAAGGCCACTGGCTGTCCGACCCGGCGAGGCCTATCCAGTCATACCGACGGCACCGTCGAAAGTCGTGACGCTGGACACGACGATCAATCAGGTAAACGCAAATTTTCAGATCGTCACCGAACTGCTGAAATCAATACTCGACGCGAAAACCGTAGCATCGTTGAAGCAATCAGCCGACAGTCTGCAGCAGGTAACCAAAGTGCTGGCGGACAATACCGACAAGCTTAACGCGATCGTTGCCAATACTGAGCGCGCCAGTCGTCGTATTGATCCACTGCTGCAATCGAGCGATGCCGCCGTGAGAGCGCTTCAAACGCAAACCTTGCCGGAAGCGAACTTGTTGCTGCAATCGAGCAATGACACCGTAACAGCGCTTCAGACACAAATCTTGCCGGAAGCGCACAGGGCGCTGTTCAATCTTGACAATCTGTCCAGTTCCTTCACTGACCTGGCCACCAGGATCAATCGAGACCCTTCAATCGTGATTCGCGGAACCGCGCCGCGGCCACTCGGACCAGGGGAAGAAAAATGAAAATCGATACGGGCAGGGCGACCTTGATCGTGCTCTGTGTCGTCCTGTTTTCGGGCTGCGCCCTGTTCTCACCGGCCAAGACAGATACCAAACAATACGCGCTGAACGATATCCCGCTCGATCTGCCCAGCGAGCGGACTCACTCTGCGACCCTGCTGGTCCTCGTCCCCGAGACCGAGTCGCTCTACGCCACCACGCAGATGGCCTATACGACCCAGGCTTATCAGATCGCGTATTTCAGTCAAAATGAGTGGGCGGAAACACCATCGCAGATGGTTCAGCCTTTGATAGTCGAGACACTTCGACATACTAACTATTTCAGTGATGTTCTGTTGTCCCCGGATTTCGGTCGCCACACGTTCACGCTTCACAGCGAAATCCTCGAATTAAAGCAGGACTTCACGTCGGACCCCGCGATGCTGCAACTCACAATGCGTTTCTATCTGAGCCGTGAGGCTACGAACCAGGTGATTGCTAGCAAGGAGTTGTCGGTGCGTGAACCCATGCGGGAAAGGAACCCGTACGCCGGGGTCGTGGCCGCCAATGAGGCCATGACACAGCTATTGCGGGAACTCGCCAGCTTCGTGGTCGATAAGGCGAACTAGGGCAGCATTTTGCGTAAGGTGTCGTCCTTGAGCACGAAATGATGCATCAGCGCTGCGCCCACATGAACGAATATGAAAAGGATGAGCGCGTAACCGAACCACTTGTGGATGTCGACGAGTCGCTGAAACAGATAATCGTCATGAGGAAGGAAATCTGGCAGCATGAACAGGCCAAAGAACGATACCGGGATGCCGGCGGCGGAAGACATCAGCCACCCAGTCACCGGCAAGGCGAACATCAGTGCATAAAAGCAAAGATGAACGAATCGGGCTGCGATTTGTTGCCAGTCCGGCAAGTCTGCAGCGAGTTGCGGCAGTATATGCGTTAAACGCCAGGCCAACCGAGCTGCGAGTAAGACAAGTACCAGCAAGCCGACTTCCTTGTGGTAGAGGATCAGTATGATCTTTTTCGTATTGAATCCGACATCGGGAAGCGTGACCATGTAAAGCCCCAATGCCGCGAGTCCAATGATAAGGAGCGCCATTAACCAGTGGAGCAGGATCGCGACCGCGCCGAAGCGGTCTTCGGTATTCCCAATCGACGTCATCGGCTGTGCTCCGTTCGTTCATGATCGCACCAGCCCGGGGGCGGGGCATTTCCATCGGCTGATAGCACATGAGGCAACAGCTTGCTACGAAGGTTAAACGTTCGATCGACCATGGTTATTCCAGCGTTCCCGAACTGCTTCGACGAAACCTTGCTCAAGTGTGCGCCTTGTTCAGTGCATTCGCGTCGTTGTTGCGACCAGTTTTTCAATGGAACCACGATGCAGTGACGCCGAATTCGAGTTTGCCCGACTTGGCGCGCAAGTGTTTTTCTGTCACTTTCAATCAGTCTTCCGCTATCCCGACTCACGATTTCGCCAGCCCGATTGAATCAGTCCAACGGAGACATTCATGCAGAAAAGTCGAAGTACTCAAGCGTCGAAGCCGGTCGCAGACGTTCGCAACTGCCGTCGACGAATGGCTGACCTGAAGCGGTGAGCGGGCATAGGAACACAAGGAGGTTTTATGTTTGAGTCAGCGTCATGGCTAAACCGTCCAGCCCAGTTCGAAGTGAGCGAAGACAAGCTGAAAATCTGGACCGACGAAAAAACCGATTTTTGGAGAGAGACGCACTACGGTTTCACCCGAGATTCAGGACACGCTTACGGTGTCGACGTGTCCGGAGACTTTACTGCCCAGGTGCGCGTCAAGGGGGGCTTCCAGGCACAGTATGATCAGGCGGGCATCTTAGTGCGTTCGGATGCCGAAAACTGGGTCAAGGCCGGAGTGGAACTGTCCGATGAGGTGCTCACGATTTCGTCGGTACTGACAGTCGGGAGGTCCGACTGGGCCGTCGGCGCATCTCTTCCCACCGGCGAGTTCTGGATTCGCGCTACGGTCAAATCACGCGTATTGCTCCTCCAATACGCTGAGGACGGGAAACGCTGGTCTTTGATCAGACTGGCGCCGTTTCCTTTCGACGGCCAGCTATTTGTAGGGCCCACGTGTTGTTCCCCCCAGCGTGCCAAGCTGATTGTCGAATTCGACCGCTTTGAGGTTATCAAACCCCCTGTCGGACTGCTGCACGATCCGGCTTGATCACTGCTGATTTCAGTAGATCCAGGCAGCGGGCGCACGAACCTTTGCTGCCGCGTTTACCGAAGATGTCTATTGCATCGGCAAGGACGAAGGCGATATCTTTGAGCCTCGAGAGGGGCCAGGACGTTGTTATTCGCAGATGGGGATGCTCGGAACCAGCGGAAAATGAGGCATGGTCCATCAACCGGAGTGTCATGGATCGCTCGATGGCAGCCAAACGCACGGTGCTTAAGCCGACGACTGGCGGACAGGAACGACACATTCAACAAAGGAGGTCGCATGGGCGTGGGAGACAAGGACAAGCAGGGGATGTCGAGTGAACGGCTGGAACGGATCGAGCGTTTCGTCGACGACAACTATATTGCCACCGGCAAGTTGTCAGGTGCCCTTATCCAGGTTTGGCGGCGTGGCGGACTCGCGTTGAACTCGGTACTGGGTCTCGCCGACCGCGAACGGCAGGTGCCGCTGGCTGAAGATTCGATCTTCCGTATCTACTCGATGACCAAGCCCATCACGTCTGTGGCGGTCATGATGTTGGTCGAGGAGTGCAAGATTGCTCTGGACGATCCCGTCAGCAAGTACATTCCGGCATGGGACAAGCTCGGCGTTCATGCGGGGGGCTTCATGGAAAGCTTCCAGACGCGTCCGGCCGCCCGCCCGATGCTCGTGGTCGACCTGCTGCGCCATACCTCCGGCTTGACCTACGGCTTTCAGCAGAACACCAATGTCGACGCGGCATATCGCAAGCTGAAGGTAGGTGAGCTTGCGACTGAGGGCACGCTGGAGGAGATGATCGAGAAGCTGGCCACGTTGCCGCTCGAATTTTCGCCGGGCGAAGCGTGGAACTATTCCGTTTCCACTGACGTGCTCGGTTATATCGTGGGCAAGGTCAGCGGAACTGCGTTCGAGGTCTTTCTGAAAGAACGGATCTTCGATCCATTGGGCATGGTCGACACGGGCTTCTATGTGCCGGAAGAGAAAGTGTCCCGTTTCTGCGCGTGCTACGCCATCGGTGCGCTCGGATCGAAGATCACATCCGCGCAAGGGCCGACGCTGCAGGATGATCCCCGCATCAGCGCCTATCTCAAGCAACCGACTTTTGTTTCCGGCGGCGGGGGCCTCGTATCCACGGCGACCGACTACATGCGGTTTGCGCGCATGCTGCTCCAAGGTGGCGAGCTGGACGGCGTGCGTCTGCTGGGCCCCAAGACACTGGCATTGATGACCACCAACCATCTGCCGGGCGGTCTTGACCTGCCGCGCTTGTCGCGCTCGATGTTCAGCGAGGCCACCTACGAAGGGGTCGGTTTTGGACTTGGCTTCGCCACCACCATTACGCCTTCGGCCACCCTGATTCCGGGCAGCGCGGGTGACTTTTTCTGGGGCGGGGCGGCCAGTACCTTCTTCTGGGTCGATCCGCGCGAGGACATGATCGTGCTGTTCCTCACTCAACTCCTGCCTTCGTCCGCGCACCCGGTGCGTCGTCAATTGCGTACGCTGGTCTACAGCGCGATCACAGAGTCCGGACCCTGAGGTCCGCAGCTTTGGCTGTAGTAGTGGATTGCCTCGCACCGGTTGGGCAACCGGTCATTGCCCCGACTCCGGTCCGAAGGGCGTAAGCGGGTCCGCCCTTCATTTGGGGGTGACCGAGTCGCACGCACTCTGCACGGCGGCGTCATACGCACTGCTCGAATGATCAGCGGCGCGGTAACTCACCACCTTTTCATCGCGGATGAAAACCTCGGTGAGCAGGTTGCCAACATAGCCGTTGTAACTGTTTTTCGCATTGACTATCAGGCACACGCGATAACCGAACACAGATCCGGATGCGGCTCGCGTCCATCCCGACGATGGTTCATTCAGATATTGCACCACGGTGCTCGAAGGATCCTTTAGTGTTGTCTGCTGATAGGCATCGATCAGGGCCTTGTAGTCGTTAGGGTAGGTGCCGTAGGTCGTCGCCTCCGGCGTCTTCTTGTCAGGCGCATTGGCGCAACCGGTGAGCGCGCCTGCGATCAAAACCGCTGCACTCGCGGCTCTCAGCTTCGTTTTCATCATTTCACCTGCTCGGATAGGTTTTTCATACGGCTTCTTATCGCTTGTCGGTACTTTTTTGTGGCGACAGTATAGCCAGAGCAAAGGCGCGAGTGCGACTAATCGAGTCAAGACATCGTCCGGTTCGGTCTCGGCGTGATCCATGGTGGATTTGTCGCCGATCGATCCGTCCGCGGTTCGTTGGATGCTACGGAAGCTTCGCTTCGATCAGCAACGGCGCCGCGACGTGAGTCGTTGCCTGCACGCGGTTCAGGTTGAAAGCCTGATCCGTCAGTGCGTTGACCACGGCAAGCACCACCGGCGTGTGGTCTGCCTTGCAACCGGTCATTACCATGTTGATCGCGAGGACTTCGCGGGTCAAATCACCCCAGCGTGGCGCGATCCTCGCCACGACGAACGAAGGATCGCCGTACTCTCTTGCATAAGCTTTGATTTGCATACTAGACAACGAGGACGTCGTTCGGCTTTACCCCGATATTCACGCTGGCGAACGTATCGATCGCAGGAATGACCCGTTTGTCGAGCCACTGAACCGGCACTGCCAGATGCACCAGTTCACCCACAACGACGACGATCAGCAACCCGATGATCCAGCGTCGCGCCTGAGCCGAGATTGCGACGCGCGCACCAAGAAAACCGCCGACCAGACTGCCCAGCGCCATGATTCCTCCGTTCGTCCAGTCGACGCTTTGGTGTTCGGCAAAAATCAGCATCGCGACGGCGGTCGTTATTAGCGTAGCGACGTTCTTGATGGCATTCGCTTCGACAAGCGTCAGTCCTGATGCGAGTACGAGCACGAGCAGGATGTAAGTGCCGGAGTCGAGCACGATGAAACCTGCCCAGAATCCGACGAGAAAAAGTAGCGACATCTGTTTGGCGCCCAGGCGTACCTCGTGGTCTCCCGCGGCGTTCAGCAGATCCTTGAGCTTGGCGAATATCAGAATCAGCGCGATAACCACCGCGCCAACGATGACCTTGCGAAGGTCATGCCCCGGAAGCCGTTCGCTCGCCAGCGCGCCAAGGGCTGCGCCGAGCGTCATCGGCGCGGCGACGATCAGCGCGCGCCGCCACGGAATCGCGCCACTGCGTGCGAGGTCCACCGTTGCGGCAAGGGCGCCGACGAGAACCGGAACCCGATTGGTCGCATTTGCGGCGGCGGCGTGCAGGCCGATCGACATGAGAACAGGCAGCGATACCGCCGATCCCGATGACGCAACGGTATTGAGAAAACCACAGAACACGCCGGCGATCACCACGACGGCAATGATTTCTGGATTGAAGCTCACGGCGTCTCCTTCGATCTGTCCTTCAGCCGCCACGATGTGTGTGACGGGACGTGTACCGAATCTTGGAATCGGCTTCACTGATGGATCGATCCGGTGGCGTGAAGATAGGGGGCGAGAATGAGTTGAGAATTACGGCGACTGGGGTTTGTGCTCGTTCGGGGAGGCGGTGTGTGCAACGATCGGGGAAAAGTCGTTGGGCAGGAGGCCGCCGCGCCGGCCTCCTGCTATCTTTAGCTGCCGCTCGTGTTGCGGACGAACTTGACGGCATCCGTTCGGGCGCAGCCGCTTTCGCTCGACGTCAGCGTCACCGCCGTCGCCGTACCGGCCGGCAGGTTCAGCGGCGTCGCGTTCAGCTTCACCCAGCCGCTGGTGCCCGTCGTGCCATTGACCATCGTGGTCTGTCCGGCGACATCCAGGCGCGTGTTCGGATCGCTGTTCGCATTCACCACGTTGTAGTAGTACGCGTCGTACGCGCCAGCGTTAAGGATGTTCGGAGTCCAGGTGGCCACGCTGCCTGGCACGCCGCATGTCGCGTAACGCGTGGGCTCATCCTTCGTCCAGCCGTGCAAACTCGAATCCAACCATGTCCCGGCGACTTCCGCGTAGCCCGAGCCCGCGTCAGCGTTGCTGACGTAGAAGTCCTTCTGCCAGTAGCGAACGTTCTTGAACTGGATCTGGTCAGGCGCCGCTCCCACGGTGGGGGATTCGGTTGCGACGTCGGTCAGCCAGATTGACAACTTATCGTGAGTGTCGGCACTCGGCGGGTACGCGAAGGACGTCTTCGTCGGCGGGCTGTCCTTAGGGTCGAGATAGACCAGGTTACCGTCGAAATAGTAGCTGACGCCGCTCTCTTCCCAGTCGACGCCGTACGTGTGAAAGTCATCGGACAGCTTCGCGCCGGAAGCCAGGAAGGTAACTATTTGGGGATTGTCGGTCAGCTCGGGAGGGTTCGTGAACGGGGGGTACCACTCGAAAATATTGTGGCGATACCACGTCTGGGACTTGGAGTCGATCTCAAAGCCGTCGATCTCCGTGCGCCGGTAGGACGGGTAGGTGGTCGTGCCATCACCGGCCTGCAACCAGAAGGAGCTATGCCAGCCGGATGTGGGATTGACCTTCACCTGCACTTCATAGTAGCCGTAGCGGAAGGTCTGCTTGCTGACAATGCCGCCGCCGCTATACAGCTGGGTGATCGGTCCATTGCTGGTCTGCACGACCGTGCTTTCCGTCTTGAGCGCGATGTTCAGCGCGCCGCTGGACACGCTGACGTTGGCCGCCTTCTGCGCGCTCTGCATGCCGCTCTTGTATTGATCGGTCCGATAGTTCCACTTCGTTTCGTCGAGCCCAGTACCGTCCAGTTGCGTGCCCGTGAAATTTTCGCTAAACACGGGGGACGCGATGACGTCCGCGGGCCACTGGCTTTCCACCGGATCGGCGTTCGCAACAGGGGAGAGGACGCTAAGGAGGCTAGCCACTGCGATTGCCGCGCTGGCCGAGCCAGCGGAGCCAATCGGTAGCAGCGGCGTGCGCAGACGCATCACGTTCAGTTCCATGGGGTGCCCTTCTTGTTGATTAAGTAGTTCCGATAATTGGAACTATGCAAGTGTAATCTTAGGCGGGAAGCAATAAATACTAGGGTTTGCACGAAACAATCGGTGTTTACATTGAATTTTTTTGTTTATGTTTCGATGTTTGGAACTAACTTCCGCGCATAAGGTGGTGGATCTCGCTTGCAATTTATCGCCACCCGGCGGAAATAGACCTATCCGCCATTCAGTGGGCGAGGGCCGTCGCAAAGGATGAAAGCCGCGGATAGGCGGATGAGGAAGGAACGTGCGGCGCAGCTTCGCAGGCGGTCGCCCGTGCGCAAGAGCTACGCGTGAAGCCGCGAATCGACTGGTGATCTCAAGAACCAGACACGGGCGCAGCCCAAACCTGATGCGTAGGGATTTTGACGTTCAACGCGACTGGCCTCAACGCTGCGCCACTGCAACGGTGCTTAGTTTTGCTGGGACCGATCGAGATATGACCTAGGGGTGTCGCCGAGCATTTTTCGAAAGAACGAGATGAAAACGCTATCGCTCGAAAACTCCAGTTCGGCCGCCGTGTACGTAATACTGTGTTCGGTGGCCAACAACTCGATCGCTCGCATCAGACGCCACTGCTGACGCCATTGTTGATAACCCATTCCAGTCTCCCTCTGGAAGATGCGGGTGATGGTCTTGCTACTTGCTCCTACCGCATCTTGGAGGACCTGCAATTCCGGCGGCATTCGATCCGGACGGGAGGTCAGCTTCACGAGGCGCCGATCGGAGGGTAACGGAAGCAACATCGCCTCCTGCGGAGCGTCGCATATTTCGTGAATACACAGTCCGAGCAAGTGCGCGTGCCGGCCATGGCGCCAATCTTCATGAAAATCCGCGAAGGCAATCGACTCAAGGACCGCGCGCAACAACGGTCGGACGTCGATCACCCGAACATCACCCGGTAGCGAGTCGCTCAGGTCTGGCCGAAACCACAGCGAACGATAATCGACTGTTTGCTGCATCACGGCGCGATGCGCCGTCAGCGGCGGAATCCAAACGGCTCTGGACGGGGGAAGCAGGCACAACCGGTCAGCGAGGGTGATCCGGACGCAACCTCGCCGTGCATACAGCAATTGTCCCCGCTGGTGCTGATGCGACCCCGAATCGTGATCATCCAGCGAGGTGGCAAGGCCAATGACCTCGGCCTCGAAGGAGTCGGGGTCAAACGTCACAGTCGAGTCAAGGTATGGCATACAAACCTTTGTCCCATTTCACACATTTTCTGTCCAAAAACCTGTAACTGAGCCGGTGAGAATGATTGACCATAGCGTCACTCTTCAGGAGGACAGGGCGATGCAGACGAGAGGTCTGTTCCCTTAGACTGGCATCGCGAGTGGGCATTTTCGCCATTCCAAAAAATACTACACACAGCGCCTCGTAGTATCAAGACAACCACTTGTCGTGATTCGATCCAGGGCAAAACCATGCGCGGGGATGCGCAAGGTATTCACGAACGTGAATTCCAACCGGTTTTAAGCCCAACACAATACGTTATGCGAATCAACAGGGGGATTTTTAGTTTCAATAGCGTGCGTCCGACGTGGCGCGAACGCTATCCAAAACGGTGGGACATCATGCGAGTTTTACTGGTTGAAGAGGATTTTCAGATTGGCGAGAGCCTGCTTCGGGCATTGAAGGATGCGGATTGCAGTGTCGACTGGGTGCGCGACGGCAACGCCGGTAGCGTGGCCATCAACACGGCCTATTACGCTATCGTGTTGCTCGATCCCGGCCTGTCGGGCACAGGGGGTATCGATCTGCTACGTTCGTTGCGTGCCGCGGGCAACGACGTCCCCGTGCTGATTCTCACTGCACTGGACGATCTGGAGACGCGTGTGCACAGCCTTGACGTCGGTGCCGACGATTGTGTGTTCAAGTCAATCGAAGTCCGCGAGCTTCTTGCTCGCATCCGGGCGGTATTGCGGCGCAAGGCGGGCTACGCCACTTCGCGTATCGGCGGCGAGTCGCTCAGCCTCGATCTCCATAAGCGCATGTTGTGCTGCAACGGGGTAGCGTCGTCGCTCTCTGCGCGCGAATTCGCGTTGATGCACGCGTTCCTGGAAAGGCCCGGCATGATCCTGTCGCGCGGTCAGCTTGAGGACAGGCTATACGGATGGGGTAAAGAGGTGGAAAGCAATGCCGTCGACGTGCTCATCCATGCGATGCGCAAGAAGTTCGGGCCGTCTCTGATCCGCAACGTGCGCGGGGTCGGCTGGACGGTGGCACATTGAGTTCATCTATCGTTTTCGAGTTGTTCCGGACGGTCTTGGAGCGCATCGCTTCTGACACGCTCGCGCCGGTTTGTGTGCCAACACGTGTACGTTTCACAAGACTGACGCCCGAGCTGGGCGCAGTCCTCCAGCTTACGAATGCTCGCCGAGGAAAGTCAGCGTGCGGCATGTGCAAGCCGCTGCATTCTGGTTGTATCAGGCACGATCCGTATAATTGAAGCCATGGTCCGCGCTAGGCTACGTGAAGACCGGTGCGTCCTTGCCGGCGAAGCGTTGCTTGAGGGCATCGACTGCCTCCGGCGAATTGTGTGCATCGAGTTCGCCGGAGTGGAATTGAATCGGCATTTTGACGTCTACGGTCTGCACGATTTGCCTTTGCGTCCTCAGCCTTTGTTGCATATGATGGCGCTCCGCGTGTCCTTCCAGGTCGAGCGCTTCGCCAGGATTTCATCTGGCAGAGTTTTATCGGCGGGGCATCCGGTGTCGATGCTAGTTAAGTTTGACTCGCGAAACGGGCGTGGTCTGCATCGCTCGGCCTTTCAGGATTGCGATTTTTTGTTGATGCAAACGATCCTTGCCAACCCGTCCTAAGAAGATTATTTTTCGGAGGCTCAAGTGAGTGTCGTGGAAGATATCTGCGACCGAATACCTAACCGCGCCCCGCGTTGCCACGAGATGATCGCGGAAAACATTGGCGTCTGGATTCAAACAGGTCAGTCGGCTCAGTTCGGCCACTTTGAGACGTTCGACAGCACCGGATAGATGGTTGACAATCGGCGCGTAGGTGCCCCGATATAGCGGGCGCAATAAACAGGACTCTGTCGCATGGACAAGAATGTAGATGAGTTAATCGCTGAGTTGGCCGAGCGAGGTGTACATCTACCGAAAGGTAACGTCGGAATCGGCGGTTTCGGAGATTCAGAGGCGCTTTCAGAATCGCTGATCACCCTCATTCTGACTGGCGTAAAGCGCGGTACTTGCAGCTTGGTTTGGTCTTGGGGTTTCGACGGTGCGACACTTCCTGAGGTCGGGGATATGGAGATCGTGCTTGACTGGCATGGTCGGCCAACGTTTGTTCGACGAGCCACGGAGGTGGAAATCGTGCCGTTTGACGCTGTGACCGCCGATTTCGCAGCTAGCGAAGGCGAAGGTGACCACTCGTTATCGCATTGGCAAACAGAGCACTGGAGATTCTTCACCGACGAGTGCAAGCGAATTGGCCGGACGGTTGATAAATCGATGCCTCTCGTGTGTGAGAGATTCGAGGTCCTTTACACTTTCGCTTGAATACGCGATCCGAACGACCGCTGCCCTCGGTACCAAGCATCAAGCCCGGGACGCGTGCCGCCACTCGAAGCATGTTCCGCGTATGCCTGCAGGGCCATCACCGGCCAGAAGCGGCCGGTCGACCGCGCAGCCGGAATCGGCGACAATCGCGGGAGCGCATAAGAAGCCGTCCAACGCGAATGATCATAGACACCAGAGATAGCTTTGCCGAACCAGCGTGGATGCCTGTAGCGATTGCCGAACGCGGTATTAGGCGTTTTCCCGTTGGCGAGACAAATCCACGAATAGTCGAATACAACAGTCAAACCAATCTCGTCGGCTACGACGACAAAATTTCCTGGTGTTCCTCATTCATTAACTGGTGCCTGGCAGGCGTCGGGGTTCGCGGCACCGCATCGGCGTTGGCACGGTCTTGGCTCGATTGGGGTATCGCCCTTGAGAGCCCGGCCTACGGATGCATTACTGTATTGACGCGCGACGATCCCACAAGCTGGAAAGGGCATGTCGGGTTTTATCTTCGCCACGACGCTGAGTTTATTTATCTCTTTGGCGGAAACCAATTGGATGAGGTTCGCGAGTTAGCCTACCCGGTTACCTCGGTGCTCGGCCATAGATGGCCGAAGTGAGCCCGCTTCGGTAGGGCTCAGCGCGGCCACAAGCGGTCAATGGACACGACGGCCTAGCGCTGCTTGATGATGACGGGCTGTCCCTGCGAGGACGCCCACCCTCTAAGTGCCGCCTGCGGATTGTCATCGGTGCGATAGGCCTTCACGCGTGCGATTCGCCGAGCGTCGTTCGTCGACACCGACTCCGCAACCCACCAACTGTTATCGGGGCGGATAAAAGCCGTGAATTCCTTTCCGCCTGCCGTCACCAGCCAGTAACCGGTCATCGCATCGCGCGCGAGGCGGAGCGCCTCCGACACGGCATTCGCCGCCTCCGTCATGGCCACGAACGCCGTGCCGGGTATATCTTGGCGGGTCGTGCCGTTGACCGTGAGGGTGACCCGCAACTCGTCCAAATGTTCGATCCAGCCGATCCCGAGCCCATCAAGGCCCCCGCTGTCCATGGGTTTCCAGTGCGCGTCGGCAAGGGCCGGCAGCAGCGCGTACAGTTCCACGGCCGAGACCATCTGTCCGTCGCGCAGGGCGTCCAGCGTCGCCGACGGACGATCGGGATCCGCAAGGCAGAGCACAAGCGAGGCAGGCGTACCCGGAATTGCCAGATAGAAAGAGTCCCCGTTGGGACTGGTCTGGACGGGGCCAAAAGCAGTAAGGGTCATGGTCTGGGGCAACTGGGGGTAGAGGTTTCATTATCTGCTACGCGAACGGCCGCTCTGCGCAAATCTGAAGGTCCCCTGTGGGTCGTGCAGCGACACTCGCGAAAGTATCAGGCATCCCAAAGCAGATCACCGTCCGGCTTGACCGCAGGTGTGCGCGGTGGCCATGGATAAGGCTTGGCCATCCTTTGATCGACTGGTGCAGGTTCACGAAAGACCGCGGCTCGTCAGTGCTCTGGGACTGATCCGGTTTTCGTACGCTGACGGCCGGACGATCACCACCCACCCTTCATCGGCGCCCGGCCTGTGGAACCGCTCCGTCAGCGGCTGATCGTTGGCGTTCGCCGTGAGCATGGTGAACGAGAGATCGATGGCGGCATCGTATCGAAAGACTTTCGCGCCCGGTGGAATAGGCTTGCGTGGCACCATGCCGCGCTCCAGCGAGAGCGTCGGGACCTGCATGCCCTCGGCTGCTCTCCTGAGCGCGTCGTGCTAGGCCCAGTGGCGGTTCAGAAAGGCCGCCACCGTGTCCAGCGCGCTGCGCGCACTCGGCAAGTCTCTCGTCGCGCCTTGGAAGACGTGGTGCAGCCCTTCGAAGATATCGAGCCTCACCTCGCCGCCCTTGTCCGCGGCCGCCTGCGCATAGCGCCGCGCGTCGTCGAGCAGGATCTCGTCGCCTCCCACCTGGATGAGCAACGGTGGCAGGACGTCGGGCACCGCATAGAGCGGCGACGCCCGGCCGTCCTTCGGATCGGCGCCGGCGAGATAGGCCGAGGCAGGCCCGGCAAGCATTTCCGGCTGGAAGATGGGGTCGTGGATGTCGGGACTGGCGAACGAGGCGCCGGTCAACGCGAGGTCGAGCCAAGGCGAAAAGACCGCAACAGCCGCTATCGCTGGCGTTGTCGCCGTTGCATCGCCCAGTACGCTGAGGGCCAGTCCGCCGCCCGCGGAATCGCCGACCAGCGCGACCTGCGAAACACCCTGGCCTTGGCGGCCCAACCAACGGCGCAGGGAGGCGGCGGCCTCGGGCGCAGCCGGGAAGACATGCTCCGGCGCCAGCGGATAATCGGCCACGAACGTCGCCACCCCGGTGCGGACTGCCACCTGACTGGCCAGGCCGCGATAGGCCGTGGCTGAGCCCAGCAAGTAGGCACCGCCGTGCAGGAACAGGATTGCACGGTCCTCGGGGGCGCCGGTCGGCCGCACCCACCAGCCGCTGACGCCGTCGGTGTCTATGGTTTCCAGGGTCACACCGTCAGCGATCGGCGTCGTGGCGATCAGAGTGTCATAGGTCTCGCGCTGGTTCCCGTTCGGGTTCGAGAACAGTCGGTGGATCCCGGCGAGCACAGTTTGCTCGATTTGGCGCTCGTCGTCGGACAGAACGTGCCGGGTCTCAACGGCGGTTGCCTTGGCGGCAGTGATCATGGAATTTTCCTCTGGTTTTTGTGGCTGGAAACGTCCGGCCTCGTCTGACGAGAGACTCATCCATTTCGATCTGGCGCAGAAGCCCGGATTGCGGAATAGAATCCATTCCTAACAGGAAGTATTGGAAACCTTCAATGGACCGACTCGACGCAATGCGCCTTTTCGTTCGTGTGGTCGAACGCGGCAGCTTCTCGGCGGTTGCCCGGGAAGCCGGGGTCGGCCAGTCCGCGGTGAGCAAACAGATCGCCGCCCTCGAAGCTCACCTGGGTGCGCAGCTGATGCGCCGCACTTCGCGCAGGATGACCCTCACCGATGCCGGCCAGATCTTTTACGAATCCGCGGTGCGGCTGGTCGACGAATTCGACGTGGTGGAGTCCATGGTTGGCCGCGGTCAGTCCGCGCCGTCTGGCTTGATCCGGGTGACCGTGGCCCCGGTGTTCGGGCGGCTCTACATCGTGCCGCGCCTCCCCGAGTTTTTTGCTCGCTATCCGGACATCTCCATCGAGCTCACTGGCTCCGGGCGCAACATCAACCTGATCGAGGAAGGAGTCGACCTGGCGATCCGCAACGGTGAGCTCGCCGACTCGAGTATGATCGTACGCCGCATCGCCATGACGCCTTTCGCGACCGTCGCCACGCCGGCCTATCTCGCAGTCCGCGGCACACCTCGGATCCCCGCCGACCTTGACGCCCACGCCTGCCTGATTTTCGCCCCGCACCTCGAGCCGGTGTCGTGGGAGTTCCGCGATGGGTCGAGATCCACTCTGCATCACCCAAGAGCGAATTTCCGTACCGCCGACGCCGAACAGATCCGCGCCGCAGTGCTCGCCGACCTCGGCCTGGCCCATGGTCCGTTCTGGGCCTTCGCGTCCGAGATCGCCTCGGGCGCGCTCCGCGTCGTGCTGGCCGACTACGCACCTGGCCCGCTTGTCATCAGCGCCGTCCACCCCGCCGGCCGCCGCCTGTCCACCAAAGTCCGGGTGTTCATCGACTTCCTGGTCGAGATCCTGGCGGGCAATCCGGCGCTGACGGGGCAAGTATGCTGAGTCGACATTGAGCAAGCACGCGGGCAACTGGCTACTATGTCGCCGGGGTGTGACCGGTCGGCTCATGCTATTCGCATCCTTGCTGCGCTCAGCGATCGATCGAGGTCTGTGTCGGAAACTGGAAGGCGTGTTACGGCAGGAACGGCGCGCTCCGGATGGTAGTTTGCGGAACACGCGGGTCTATTCAAGACTGGCTTGAATCCCCGTTCGCGTTGGGCGAGTGTCGGCCAATGCCGGACCTTGAACCGGCGCAGTCAGATCGAGGACAATCCAAGCACCGCATACGCTTATCCGATGGAGTCTCATGAGTGTCATTCAGATACACCGCGTGATCCGGGCCGACGCCGCCGAGTTGATCGCCGCGAACTTGGCAAGTCAGGACTACCATTTGCCTTGGGTCACTTCATTTACCGATCAAACGGGATTTGATAGCTGGTTTGCGCGCGGCCTCACCGGACCGAACATCGGTCTCGTTGCGCGTGAAGTAGCATCGAATAACGTTGTTGGCGTAGTCAATATTAACGAGATTGTCGCAGGCGCTTTTCAGAGTGCATATCTCGGGTATTACGGGATGTTGAACTTCGCCCGGACCGGGTTGATGACGGAGGCATTACGGGCGGCTGTCGGCTATGCGTTCAACGAGCTTGGATTGCATCGGCTGGAGGCAAACATTCAACCTAGGAATACAGCATCGATTGCACTTGTGCGTCGGTTGGGTTTTAGACAGGAAGGCCTCTCACCACGCTATCTCCGCATAAATGGTGAATGGCGAGACCATGAGCGATGGGCACTGCTCTCCGACATGCCCGGCTAGGCCGAGTGTCTGCTTTGCGTCGAGCGGAAGGGCTGTAGTGGTCGACCTGAGCTAGTCGCTATCGGGCTCTGTACGGCCGCGAACGGTCCTTCGTCGCGGTGTCCGCATAGCAGCCGTGCGGCGGCACAGTGACGCCCCGTGATGGGGCGAGGGTATGATCGCACTTTAAATCCGCTTGATTTCGGCATGCTCGCGCTTAAACTAACGCTTGTCCCGTTGTTCTTGCTTGTCGTGTCAATGTCGGGTAAGTGGTGGGGGCCATCGATTGCTGGCTGGTTGGCCGGTTTACCCGTGGTAGCAGGTCCGATTCTGTTCATTCTTGTTCTCTCGCATGGTCCGGGCTTCGGCGCGCGTGCTGCTACGCTTTCCCTCTCCGCAATCCTAGCGTCAGAAGCATTCAATTTCGCATATGCATGGACCTGCCGCTCGCGTTCGTGGCCGGTAGCATTAGCTGTCGGGCTGATGACGTGGTTTATCTCCGCATGTGGCTTATCGATGTTGCCAACTTCACCTATCTGGGCGGCAACCGCAGCCCTCGCTGCTGTGTGCTTCGGCCAGTCGTTCTTGCCACGCAGCTCGGCGGTCGCAGCGGGCGCACCGCTTAAGCGGTCCGACCTGATAGGCAGGATGGTTGCTGGCGGAGTCCTCACGGTACTGGTTACCTCGTTGTCCGGATGGGCGGGCCCCGCATGGAGCGGTCTGTTCGCGGTATTTCCACTGCTCGGAATCGTTTTATCGGTGTCGTCACACCGCGCACATGGGCCGGCCTTTGTGATTTCGCTGCTTCGGGGCATGGTGCTTGGCAGGTTCTCGTTTGCAGCATTTTGTTTGCTGCTTTCGTTCTCACTGCCTTACCAGCGCCCACTGGTGGCCTTCGCTGAGGCGGCAGTCCTGGCGATGATCGTGCAATGGGGCACCAAGCGACTAGCAACAATGCAGCGTGCAAAAATTGCGGACCCGAACGTCGTTGCTACGGATTGACGTTTCAACCGTATATCGCCGGTTGAGTGTGCGGCGGTTGAGTGCTTGCTGAACGTCCTCTTTCAGGTGAATCGACCGTCCCTTGTGGGTCCGCCAAGAGGCGTTCGACGTTTCCTATAGCGGCCGTTCGCAGCAACATCTGTCATGCTTGTGTCCTGGCGCCCGATTTTGACGACCTGACACGATGACAGTGAGATGAATGACGTGGCTCGTCTCGCTCGGCGGTATCCTGCTTGTATTCATACCGATCCCCTGAACGTTTCCTGAAACCGGATAGTCGCGATCCATGACAGAGCAACCACCCACCATTGAAATTGAAAGTGCTCCGAATCCCGGGTTCGCCGTGATCCTGATGCACGGTCTTGGCGCCGATGCCAACGACTTCGTGTCGCTCGTCCCCGAGCTGCGTTTCACCGATGCGCCCGCCGTGCGCTTCGTGTTTCCCAATGCGCCAGAGATTGCCGTTACCGCAAACAACGGCTACGTGATGCGTGCGTGGTATGACATCCGGTCGTTTGAGAGCATTAATCACCAAGTTGACGATGCGGGTATCAAGTCGTCTTGCGCAACTGTGCGGCGATTGATCGAAGCGCAGAACCGGCGCGGCATTCCGACTTCGAACATCTTTCTCGCGGGTTTTTCCCAGGGCGCGGCGATGACCTATTCAGCAGGACTGACGCACCCTGAAGCACTTGCCGGTTTGATCGTCATGTCAGGTTATGTGCCGTCGCCGAGCTTCATTGACAGCCGCTTCAGCGCGGCGAACCGTAGCACGCCGATCTTTGCTGCGCACGGCATATACGACGACGTGTTGCCGATCCAGTTAGGGGAGGTCGCACGCGACTTTGCGATCACGCGAGGTTGCAAGGTCGACTGGAGCGCGTATCCGATGCCGCATTCAGTGTGCGAGGAAGAAATACATGCGCTGCGCGCCTGGCTCGGCACGCGCCTCACAGCGTCTTCCTGAAGCATCCCGCAGAGTGTTTTTTTGTAGAGTACAAAGCCGCTCCCGGCGCGTCCGAGCCGAAGTGCGCCTATCCACCAATCGGGTGCGGGCAAGGGCGCCGACCGACTCACGAAAAAGAAGAAAGAATGGCCGTTGCACTTCGAGGAACGATGTTGCGGTGGCAAAAGTCCGAACGGCGGTTCAGGGTCGGTCTACGGAACTTCGTCGTCGTACAAAGCCCAGCCAACCGTGGTCGTTCGACACTGTCAGTTAGATCGCGGAGAATCGACCGCATCCTTCCAGAGGAGTTGCCATGCATATCGAACCATTTCAAATTTGCGTGTCCGATGTTGAGATCGACGATTTGCGCCGGCGTTTGCGCGACAGCCGGTGGGCATCCGCGACACCGTCGGAGCCGTGGCAACAGGGCACAGACACCACATGGCTGCGCGAATTGGTGAAGTACTGGGCCGACAGTTTTGATTGGAGGGCCGCGGAACGCGGTCTGAATCAGCAGCCTCAATTCATGGCCAACGTGAACGGTCAGCGTGTGCACTTCGTTCATCAGCGTGGTGTTGGACCGCGGCCCTATCCGGTGGTCGTCACGCATGGGTGGCCCGGATCGTTCTTCGAAGTTCATGAGCTGGCGGATCGTTTGCGCGACCCGGCTGCATTCGGTGCGGACCCGAACGATGCCTTCGACGTCGTTATTCCGTCACTGCCGGGCTTTGCGTTTTCGCCGGCACCTGCCGCCGCTGGTACTTCGGCGTTTCAGGTAGCCGATCTGTGGGCGTCGCTGATGCGTGGTCTTGGCTACCAGCGATTTGGCGCTCAGGGTGGTGACCTGGGCGCGGGGGTGTCGGTCGTGCTTGCCTCGCGCCACTCCCAGGTAGTCGATGGAATTCATCTAAACTTTCTACCGACATCGTACGAACCGGCAATTGACGCCGCTGATTCGCCGCTAACCATCCCAGAACAAAACTACCTTCGAGAGAAAAGCGAGTGGGCTGCGCTCGAGGGCGGTTATGCGCATATGCACGCCACGAGGCCGCAAACTTTGGCCGCGTCGCTTAACGACTCGCCGGCCGGGCTGGCCGCGTGGATCGGCGAGAAGTTTCGCGCGTGGAGCGATTGCGACGGAGTTATCGAGGGGCGATTTTCGAAAGATGAGTTGCTTACCAACCTGTCGCTCTACTGGTACACCCAGAGCATTGGTACCGCAATTCAAATGTACTGGGAAAACCGGTTGCAACCCCTGCGTTTCACCCCAGGGCAACGGGTATTGCCGCCGGTGAGCTTTGCACACTTTCCGAAAGAGATTAACCACCCGCCACGCGAATGGCTGGAACGAGTGTTCAATATCGCGCAATGGACCGACATGCCGCGCGGTGGCCATTTCGCGGCAATGGAAGAACCTGACCTCCTCGCGGCCGACATTCGTAGCTTTTTCAGGCGCTTCCGGCAGTGAGTTCGTTGAGGAATCGCCCTTACGCGGGATGCGATCTGCGTTTCGCGATGGTCCGCTGGTCGAGACGATGAAGGTCGTTCGAGATTGACCGCGGTTTGTCATCGGACCGTGTTGCCCGGCCACAAACCGCCGTTCACATGCGTCGTCGATCTGACGTTCGTGGGTCGGCTTTGGCCCGTAACCGGCCTTCCGATTGTCGAAGATGAATGCTCCGTCATCTTAAGGTTTGTTCGACGCCTGCCCATGTCTGCGGGCCGGGAAGCGTGCGCCGGCGCGTGCGGGCAGGCGTTGAATAAACCCGAAGGGAGGAAACCGCGGGGTGCCCCGATGCAAGGGGAGCTTTCGGGCTATGGCGATTGATGTGTGAGGATGCGCGGCGGGATTGCAGTATGCGCGGCCAGGCGGGATGCGGTATGGGCGCTGATGTTGTGTCGAAGCGATGCAGTCGCGCAATCGTGATGGCGAAGCGCAGGTGTGAGGGGCTGCGGAGAGCGACAGGCGCAAGCGTTCGCTCGCGGGCCGCGTTGCCGCAAAGCCGGCGGTCGGGTTACCCGTCCTGGAACAGGCGCGCTCATGTCTGGCCCCGGCGCGTGGGTGGTGCGCGAATCGGTGCGGTGCGCGCAAGGATATCGATGACGATCATGGTCGCACCGCAGTGCCGGCAGATGAAGGTGGCCCGCGTTTCGGGGACGGTTTCGTGCGGTGAGGTGTTGACCGCGGGCACGACGTGCAGCAGTTCACGCACCTTCGCGAGACTGGCGCGGCGTACCGGGTTGGCGAGCAGTCCGTAATGACGGATACGATGGAAGCCGCCGGGCAGCACATGGAGCAGGAAGCGGCGCATGAACTCGCTGGCTTCGAGGGTCATGGTCTTGTAGCGGGTACGCCCCTTCGCACGGTAGTCCTTCCAGCGGAACGTGACACCACGCTCATCAAAGGCGAGCAGACGCTGGCTGGAGATCGCGACGCGGTGTGTATAGCGCGAGAGATAGGCGAGTACCGCTTCGGGGCCCGCAAAGGGACGCCTGGCATAGACAACCCATTCGCAGGCACGTAGCGGCGCAAGCCACCGGGCAAAGGTGGCGGGATCAGCGAGCCCGGTGTAGTCGCCGAAGAACTGCCACTGGCCGTGCCGGTGCGCCACTTCGAGTGCTTCGAGGAAGCGGCGCCGGAACAGGCGCGAGAGCACGCGCACCGGCAGGAAGAAGCCGGGCCGGCAGGCGATCCAGCGCTCGCCGTCGGGCGACAGGCCGCCGCCGGGGACGATGCCGTGTACGTGCGGATGATGCGTGAGCGCCGAGCCCCAGGTGTGCAGCACGAGCGTCGCGCCGATCTGGGCGCCGAGGTGCTTCGGATCGGCGGCGATGGTACGCAGCGTATCGGCAGCGATGTCGAACAGCAGCCCGTAGAGTACCGCCTTGTTGTACCAGGCGATCGCACTGATCGCGGCAGGCAGCGTGAAGACGACGTGGTAATACTCCACGGGCAGCAGGTCGGCCTGACGTGCCTCGAGCCACCGGTGTGCGGCGCTCGCCTGGCACTTTGTGCAATGTCTATTACGACACGAGTTATAGGCGATCTCAACCTTTGCGCAGCCGGAACAGCGCAGCACATGTCCTCCCAGCGCCGCACTGCGGCACTGTTCGATGGCCGACATGACCTTCAGCTGTCCCAGGCTCAGGCGGGCGCTCTGTCGCCACGCCGGCCCGCAGGCGCGGAAGATGTCCGCGACCTCCAGCACGGAGGGCTCCGCGTGCGGCCGGGCTAGCCGGCGGGCAGGCGGTCCAGTGGACTGATCACCTTGCGCAGGAGATCAGTGGCAACCTGGGTATAGAGCGTGGTGGTCTCGATCTGCCTGTGTCCAAGGAGCACCTGGATCACGCGGATATCCTCCTTCTGTTCCAGCAGGTGTGTGGCAAACGAATGCCTCAACGTATGCATGGAGACGCGCTTGTCGATGTTTGCGGCCTCGGCGGCCGCATGGATGGCGCGGGTTAGTTGCCGCGTGCTGAGCGGGTCGATCGGATCGAGGCCCGGAAAGAGCCACCCGCCATCGAGCATGCAGCCCTGGGCACGGGCAACGCGCCACCAGACGCGCAGACGTTCGAGCAGGACCGGCGAGAGCATCGCGTAGCGGTCGCGGCGGCCCTTGCCCTGCTCGATGCGCAGCGTCATGCGCTGGCTGTCGATGTCGCCGACCTTCAGCGCGACCACTTCGCTCGCACGCAGCCCGGCGCCATAGGCGACCGACAGCGCGGTCTGATGCTTGAGGTTTCCGGCTGCCGCGATGAGCCGCCGCACCTCCTCGGGGCTGAGCACAACCGGGAGCGTGCGGGGCACGCGTACCGGCTGCATCCGCGCCATCAGTTCAGGCCGGCCGAGCGTCACTTCAAAGAAGAACTTCAGAGCGCTGATCGCGGCGTTCAGCGACACTGGCGACACGCCGTGATCGACCAGATGCAGCTGGTAGTCCCGGAGATTCTCGACGGTGGCGGTAGCGGGTGAATGCTCGAGGTATCGGGCGAACTGACGGACGGCACGCAGATAGGTGGCCTGGGTCTTGGGGGCGAACTTGCGCATGCGCAAGTCCTCAAGCATACGGCGGCGCAGCGGGCTGATGCCCGGATCGGAGGAGGTCATGATGGGGCTCCTGCTGGAGGACGAGGCGGATTGCCTCAACCACCAACATAAGCACCGGCGCCACCGGCGTCCCATTCGCCGCCAGAGTTGGGCCGCAGCCCCTTACCGCGCGAGCGGTTTAGTCCCATCGGCCATATTGGACATTCAGGTAGCGGCATCGGTGAGGCGGCTACAGGTCGCTTTTCCGACATAGTCGCAGATTGCCTGCACCCGCGGTCGTCCCGGCGGCGAGTTGCCGAACGTCTGCCACGCTATGTAGGACAGCAGGTCTGTTTCGCAATACCGGCTTCCGAGGAGAAACCTATTCAAACACCGTCAAGCAGCGCGGCGGTATCGGGAATTTACGGCAGCGCGGTTTGTAACAGGCGAGTGAGTAGTATGCCCCCCTGCTCCGCCAAACCTCCCGTTTTCTCCGCCATTTCGTCAGAGGATCGTAAACGGGCACGCATGGCCGAGTGCCCGCGCGGATAATCGGTGAAACGGTACCGGATAAACCGGCCCGGTTGATTGTGGAGGCGATACACATGAAAGCCGTGGGTCAAAATTACGTTGTCGCGGCGTGCATCGTCATCGCGATAGTCTTGGGATGCAGCGGCGGCGGTGGCAGCGGCGCAGGCAGCGGCAGTGGTTCTGGATCGACCTCCGGTTCTGGGAGTCCGTCCGGCTCCGGTGCGGGAACGGGAACGGGAACGTCGTCGGGCAGCGGCTCAGGTTCCACGGCAACGCCCATTGATGTTGCGACGTATCACAACGACATCGCCCGAACCGGCCAGCAACTCGCCGAGACGACGCTCACACTGGCGAACGTGAATGCCACCACGTTCGGCAAGATCGGCTTTGATACCGTGGATGGCGGGGTCGATGCCGAGCCGCTCTATCTGTCCAAGGTGAGCGTCGCGGGCGTCGCGCACAACGTGCTGTACGTTGCGACCGAAGGCGGCAGTGTTTACGCATTCGACGCCGACGCCGGCACCCAGCTTTGGAAAGTCTCGACCCTCGGCAGCGGCGAGACGACGAGCGACGACCGGGGCTGCTTCCAGATCTCGCCGCAGATCGGCATTACCTCGACGCCAGTGATCGACCGTACGCGCGGCCCGAACGGCGCGATCTATGTGGTGGCGATGTCCAAGGACAGTTCGGGCGCTTATCACCAGCGCATTCATGCGCTCGACATCACGAGCGGCGCGGAGTTGTTCGGCGGCCCGACCGAGATCACCGCGACGTATCCGGGCACCGGCCCGAACAGCAGCAACGGCCAAGTGGTGTTCAGTCCGTCGCAGTACGCGGAACGCCAATCGCTGCTCCTCCTGAACGGCGTGATTTACACCGGCTGGACTTCGCATTGCGATGACGCCCCGTACAACGGCTGGGTGATCGCTTATAGCGCCAGCACACTGGCGCAGACGAGCGTACTGAACCTCACGCCGAACGGCACCGAAGGCTCGATCTGGATGAGCGGCGCAGGCATGGCCTCCGACGGTCAATACATCTATTTCCTCGACGCAAACGGCACGTTCGATACCACGCTGAATGGGAGCGGCAATCCGTCGGCGGGTGACTACGGTAATTCGTTCATCAAGCTGGGTACGGCGAGCGGACTCTCGGTGGCCGACTACTTCGCCATGTCCAACACCGCAGCCGAGTCGCAGGCGGACGAAGACCTCGGTTCAGGCGGCGCATTGGCGCTGCCCGATCTTACGGATTCGAACGGCAAAGTCCATCACCTGTCGCTTGGCGCGGGCAAGGATGGCATCATCTATGTGGTCAATCGCGATTCGATGGGCAAGTTCAGTTCGAGCGCCAACAATATCTATCAGCAGATCAACGGTCAGTTGGGCGGCCCTGAGTTCGGCATGCCCGCGTACTTCAATAATACGGTGTACTTCGGCGCGATAGGCGATAACATCAAAGCGTTTAGCGTAGCCAACGCGCAGGTGGCGAGTACGCCGGCGAGTAAAACGCCAGGCACCTTCGCTTCACCGGGCTCGACGCCGAGCATCTCCGCGAACGGCGCGACGAACGGCATCTTGTGGGCGGTGGAAAACGGCACTATCGCCGTACTGCACGCATACAACGCGGCCAATCTCGGCACCGAGTTGTACAACAGCAACCAGGCGGCCAACGCCCGCGATCAGGTCGGTTCAGGCAACAAGTTCATCACGCCGATGATCGCGAACGGCAAAGTGTATGTGGGCACAACCACTGGCGTGGCCGTGTTTGGATTGCTGGCGGGAAGTTAGGGAATACACGCACCCCCGCTGCCTGGCGGGGGAACTTGTCGGCGATTTCCAGCTCGGCAGAGATCGTTGAGGCCTATATAACGCCAGCCATTGTTCGCAAACGTGAGTCCACGGTTACCTTCGGCACGCCGGTGGTATCGAGCAGTCGCGGCGCCGCAACAGTGGCCGCTATCACGGCGGCGGGCGGCGAGGCGACCTCGCTCGTCGTCGATGTGACGAACGAGGACGACATTGCCGCGATGGTGAAGCTTGCGGTCGGTACTTACGGCAAGCTTGACATCGCGTTCAACAACGCAGGCACGGAAGGCATTTTTGCGCCGCTCGTCGAACAGAATAAGGAACGCTTTGACATGGTGTTCGAACCGAACGTGCGCGGCGTGTTCAACAGCATGAAATATGAAGCGGAAGTCATGCTGAAACAGGGTTTTGGAAGCATTATCAATAATGCGTCGATGGGGGGCGTCATAGGCTTCGAAAACGCGTCACTCTATATCGGCACGAAGCATGCTGTGATCGGAATCACGAAGACGGCATCGATTGAATGGTTCAGGCGCGGCGTGCGCGTCAATGCCCTGTGTCCGGGGCTGATCGAGACGCCGTTCCATCATCGTGGCATCTGGGCCTCGGTCGAAGCGCAGCATGCGTTTGCCGCCAGCACGCCGGCGGGCCGCTTCGGTGCCGCCGAGGAAATGGCGACGGTCGTCGCGTTCCTCGCATCCGACGATTCGTCGTATGTGTCCGGTCAAGCGCTGCTTGCAGACGCCGGCTATTCCATTGCCTGAAGGTTCCAGTGCGGCGCGCGGCTCGTTCATTTTCAAGAGGTCATCATGAATATCAGCATCATCGGAGCGGGAAACATCGGCAAGGTGCTCGCGCGCCGTTTCGTCGAAAGCGGGCATGCCGTGCGTATCGCGAACTCGCGCGGAGCGGCATCGTTGGGGGACCTTGCGAAGGAAACGGGCGCGACGGCAAGCGACGTGCAGGACATCGTCGCCGACGCGGACGTGATCGTCGTGACGATTCCGCAAGCCAAGGTGACGAATTTGCCGAAAGGTCTGTTCGACAATGCAAAGCCGTCGGCTGTCGTCGTGGATACGGGTAACTATTACCCTCGTCAACGTGACGGGCGCATCGACGGCATCGAGACGGGCGCGCCCGAAAGCCGCTGGGTCGAGGAGCAGATCGGCCACGCCGTCGTCAAGGCGTTCAACAACATCTATGCCGCGCACCTCGAAGGGATGGGCAAGCCCGCCGGCACGTCCGGACGCATCGCGCTGCCCGTGGCAGGCGACAACGCCAAGGCGAAGGAAGTCGTGCTCAGACTCGTCGATCAGATCGGCTTCGACCCAGTAGACGCAGGCACGATCGCTGACTCATGGAGGCAGCAGCCCGGCTCGCCTGTCTATACGGGCGATTTCGATGTGCAGGGCGTCAAAGATGCGCTGGCGCGCGCGACGTCGGAGCGCACCGAAAGCTGGAAGGCGACGCACACAAGTCCTGGCACGTTTGATCGTCCGGCCTGACGTGATGTCCGGATGAACCGAGCCCGCGCGTGACCAGCAGTCAGTGTCCCGCCAAGGCCGACTAGCGCCGACACATTCTGGAGATGGCGACGCGGTGCGTGTAGCGTGAGCCCGGGAAGCCACCCACCATCGAGCATCTTGCCCTGCGCACGGGCCACGCGCCACCGCACACGCAGACGCTCGAGCAGCACCGGCTAGAGCATGGCGTAGCGGTCACGGCGACCCTTGCCCTGCTCGATGCGCAGTGTCATGCGTTCGCTGTCGACGTCGGTGACCTTCAGCGCTACCACTTCGCTGGCGCGTAGCCCCGCGCCGTACGCGGCCGATAGCGCGGTCTGGTGCTTCAGGTTGTCGGCCGCCTCGATGAGTCGCCGCAATTCATCGGGACTGAGCACGACGGGCAATATGCGGGGCACGCGCACCGGTTGCATCCTGACCATCAGCTCGGGCCGGTCGAGCGTGACTGTGAAGAAGAACTTCAGGCCGGTGATCACGTGGTTCAGCGACACGGCCGATGTGCCGTGGTCGACCAGATAGAGCTGGTAGCAGCGCAGGTCCTCGACGGTGGCCGTGTCAGGTGAGCGCCCGAGAAACCGGGTGAACTCACCGACGATGTGCAGATAAATGTCCTACGTCGTGGGGGCAAGTTGGCGCATGCGCATGTCGTCGATCATGCGCCGGCGCAGTGGGCTGGCGTTTGCCGGTAGGGAGGTCATGATTCGGCTCCTGTTGAAGAACAAGGCGGGATTGCCTCATTCGTCAACATAAAGCCGCGTGACTGGCCTCTCTCTGACCTCCAGCGTCAGACCGTAGCCCCTACCGCGCGAGCGGTTTAGGCCATCGGCCATCTACGGACGTTCGACTGCGCTCTCAGCCGGACATTCGAACG
>Ga0302178_10000074_pt1 | contig 90839 bp, 85 predicted proteins | sample I_Palsa_E1_3_FD_198790 | JGI IMG/M metagenome (GOLD analysis project Ga0302178, IMG submission 198790) | Peat permafrost microbial communities from Stordalen Mire near Abisko, Sweden - I_Palsa_E1_3 | ecosystem: Environmental > Terrestrial > Soil > Palsa > Peat permafrost | place: Sweden...
GGCCGAGGGCCAGGTGCTGCTGGGTTGGCGCGATGTGCCGGTCGACCCGTCGATGCCGATTTCGCCGACCGTCAAGGCCAGTGAGCCGGTGATCCGGCAGATCTTTATCGGTCGCGGCAAGGACATTATTGTTACGGACGCGCTGGAACGTAAGCTCTATGTGATCCGCAAAACCGCGAGTCACCGCATTCAAGCGCTCAAGCTCAAGCACGGCAAAGAATATTTCGTCCCGTCGATGTCGGCGCGCACGGTAGTCTATAAAGGTTTGTTGCTGGCTGGCCAGGTCGGCGTTTATTACCTGGACTTGCAGGACGAACGCACTATTTCCGCGTTGGCGCTGGTGCACCAGCGTTTTTCGACCAATACCTTCCCGGCCTGGGAGCTGGCTCACCCGTATCGGATGATTGCGCACAATGGCGAAATCAACACGGTCAAGGGTAACGTCAACTGGCTGTCGGCGCGGACCGGCGCGATTTCCAGTGCGGTCTTGGGCAGCGATTTGGAAAAATTGTGGCCGCTGATCTATCCGGGGCAGTCCGATACGGCTTCGTTCGACAACTGTCTTGAACTGCTGGTCATGGCCGGTTACCCGCTGGTCCACGCCATGATGATGATGATCCCGGAGGCATGGGAGCAGCACACGCTGATGGACGATAACCGTCGCGCTTTCTATGAATATCATGCAGCCATGATGGAGCCGTGGGACGGTCCCGCCGCCATCGCGTTTACCGATGGTCGTCAAATCGGTGCAACGCTGGACCGCAACGGCTTGCGCCCGGCCCGTTTCTGCATTACCGATGACGATTTGGTGATCTTGGCGTCGGAAGCCGGCGTGCTGTCGATTCCCGAGTCGAAGATGGTTAAAAAATGGCGTTTGCAGCCTGGCAAAATGTTCCTGATCGACATGGAACAAGGCCGTATCATCGACGACAAAGAGCTCAAGGACAACCTCGCCAACGCCAAGCCCTATAAGAGCTGGATTGACGCGGTACGTGTCAAGCTCGACCAGATCGAAGCACAAAACGGCGCGCCGACGGCCGACCAATCGGGTGAAACGCTACTCGACCGCCAGCAAGCCTTCGGCTATACGCAAGAAGATTTGAAATTCCTGATGGCGCCGATGGCCGCCACCGGCGAAGAAGCGATTGGTTCGATGGGCAATGACTCGCCGCTCGCGGTGATGTCGTCGAAAAACAAGACGCTCTATAACTATTTCCGCCAACTGTTTGCGCAGGTGACGAATCCGCCGATCGACTCGATCCGCGAAAATATGGTGATGTCGACCGTGTCGTTTATCGGTCCGAAGCCTAACCTGCTCGACACCAACAATATTAACCCGCCGATGCGGCTGGAAGTGTCGCAGCCTGTGCTCGATTTCCAAGACATCGCCAAGATTCGCGCCATCGATCAATATACGGGCGGCAAATTCCGCTCCTATCAGCTCGATATTTGCTATCCGGTGGCCTGGGGCAAGGAAGGTATCGAAGCACGCTTGGCGTCGATGTGCGCCGAGGCGGTCGATGCGGTGAAGTCGGGCTACAACATCCTGATCGTCTCCGATCGCAAGACCGATCGCGATAATGTCGCGATTCCGGCTTTGTTGGCGACGGCGGCTGTGCACACGCATTTGGTCCAGCAAGGTTTGCGCACCAGCACCGGTTTGGTGGTCGAAACCGGCTCCGCACGCGAAGTTCATCACTTCGCTTTGCTGGCCGGTTACGGCGCCGAAGCGGTGCATCCGTTCCTTGCGATGGAAACCCTCGGCCATATGGCTCAGGGCTTGGCAGGTGATTTGTCACCTGAAAAAGCCGTGAAGAATTTCGTCAAGGCGGTCGGCAAAGGCTTGCAGAAAGTCATGTCGAAGATGGGTATTTCGACCTATATGTCGTATACCGGCGCGCAGATTTTCGAAGTGATCGGCTTGTCCAAGGAGTTGGTCAATCAATACTTCAGCGGCACGGCGACTAACGTCGGCGGCATCGGTATCTTCGAAGTAGCCGAGGAAGCGATCAATTTGCATCGCGATGCGTTTGGCGCCAACCCGGTGTTGCAGACTATGCTTGAGACCGGTGGCGAGTACGCTTACCGCGTGCGCGGCGAAGAGCATTTGTGGACGCCCGATGCCATTGCCAAATTGCAGCATTCGGCACGTAGTAATTCGTATCAAACCTATAAAGAATATGCCCACCTGATCAACGATCAGAGTCGCCGTCATATGACTTTGCGCGGGCTGTTCGAATTCCGGGTCGATCCGGCGCGTGCGATTCCGCTCGATGAAGTTGAGTCGGCCAAGGAAATCGTTAAGCGTTTTGCGACGGGCGCGATGTCGCTGGGCTCGATCAGCACCGAAGCGCACACCAATCTGGCGATTGCGATGAACCGCATCGGCGGCAAGTCCAATACGGGCGAGGGCGGCGAAGATCCGCACCGGTATCGCAACGAACTGCGCGGGATTCCCATCACTGCGGGGCAAACCGTTGCCGGCATTATCGGCAGCGACGTCGTGGTGCGCGACACCGTACTGCAGGCCGGCGACTCATTACGCTCGAAAATCAAGCAAGTGGCGTCGGGCCGTTTCGGCGTGACGGCGGAATATCTGAGCTCGGCCGATCAGATTCAGATCAAGATGGCCCAGGGCGCCAAGCCCGGCGAGGGCGGTCAATTGCCGGGCCATAAGGTCAGCGAATATATCGGTCGGCTGCGCTTCTCGGTGCCCGGTGTCGGCCTGATTTCGCCGCCGCCGCACCACGATATTTATTCGATTGAAGATCTGGCGCAACTGATACACGATCTGAAATGCGTGAATCCGGCCGCCAGCATCTCGGTCAAGCTGGTTGCCGAAACCGGTGTCGGCACAGTCGCGACCGGTGTTGCCAAAGCCAAAGCCGACCATGTGGTGATCGCCGGTCACGATGGCGGCACGGGCGCATCGCCCTTGTCGTCGATCAAACATACGGGCGCACCGTGGGAACTCGGCCTGGCCGAAACCCAGCAAACCCTGGTGTTGAACCGTCTGCGTGGCCGTATCAGGGTGCAGGCCGATGGTCAGATGAAGACCGGTCGCGATGTCGCGATTGCGGCCTTGCTCGGCGCCGATGAATTTGGTTTTGCGACCGCGCCGCTGGTAGCCGAAGGCTGCATCATGATGCGCAAATGTCATTTGAATACCTGCCCGGTGGGTGTGGCGACGCAAGATCCCTTGCTGCGCGCGAAATTCCAGGGGCAGCCTGAGCATGTGGTGAATTTCTTCTTCTTTATCGCTGAAGAAGTCCGCGAAATTATGGCTCAGCTCGGTTTGCGCAAATTCGACGAACTGATTGGCCGGGCCGACCTGCTCGACACCAAGAAGGGCATCGAACATTGGAAAGCGCGCGGTCTTGATTTCAGCGGCATCTTCCATTTGCCGAGCGCACCTGCTTCGGTGGCGCGCATGCATGTCGAGACGCAGGACCACGGCCTGGAAAACGAACTGGACCATATCCTGATTCAGAAATCCAAGGCTGCGATCGAAAATGGCGAGCATGTGTCGTTTATCCATCCGGTACGCAATGTCAACCGCACGGTAGGCGCAATGTTGTCCGGCATGATTGCCAAGAAATATGGTCACGACGGCCTGCCCGACGATGCCATTCACATCCAGCTAAAGGGCACGGCGGGTCAGAGTTTTGGCGCGTTCCTGGCTCGTGGCGTCACGCTCGATTTGATCGGCGACGGCAATGACTATGTGGGCAAGGGCCTGTCGGGTGGGCGCATTATTATTCGTCCGACCACCGATTTCCGCGGCAAGTCCGAAGACAATATTATTTGTGGCAATACCGTGCTGTACGGCGCCATTGAAGGTGAGGCCTTCTTCCGCGGCGTCGCGGGCGAGCGTTTCTGCGTGCGTAACTCGGGCGCCGCGGCAGTGGTTGAGGGCACGGGCGACCACGGTTGCGAATATATGACGGGTGGCACGGTGGTGGTGCTCGGTGAAACCGGCCGCAACTTCGCAGCGGGTATGTCCGGCGGGGTTTCTTATGTCTACGACCCCGAAGGTCTATTTAGCGGCAAGTGCAACCAGTCTATGGTGACGCTGGACCCGGTACTACCGCACGCCGAGCAAGAGCGTACCGTCGATCGCGCCTTGTGGCACACCGGCGAAACCGATGAGCAGCTGCTGCGCGGCATGATTGAGCGGCATTTCCAATTCACCGGATCGATGTTGGCGAAAGCCTTGCTGGAGAGCTGGGATAGTTCGCGTCGTCAATTCGTCAAGGTGTTCCCGGTCGATTACAAGCGGGCTCTCGCCGAAATGGGCGTCAAGCAGCGAGCCGCGGGCGATAAAGCCGCACTGGCCGCTTGATTCTGCCGATAGGCTGGGAAACAAACGATTAGCACACTGAAACGCGGGCCCGCTACGCCTAGCTGATACATCAGCGTCGAGCGGGACCCACCTTCAACCGATATTTGAAAGCGACAAAAAGCATGGGCAAAGCAACCGGGTTTATCGAGTTCGAGCGCCTCTCCGAGACCTACGAACCGCCACAGACGCGCGTCAAGCATTACAAGGAATTCGTTTTTGCACTGTCCGACGCGGACGCAAAAGTACAGGGCGCGCGTTGTATGGATTGCGGCATTCCGTTTTGCAATAACGGTTGTCCGGTCAACAACATCATTCCCGACTTCAATGACTTGGTCTATCAGCAGGATTGGGCTGCTGCGATCGAGGTTTTGCATTCGACCAACAACTTCCCGGAATTCACCGGGCGGATTTGTCCGGCGCCATGCGAGTCGGCCTGTACCCTCGGCATCAACAACGACCCGGTCGGCATCAAGTCGATCGAGCACGCCATTATCGACAAGGCCTGGAGCAGTGGCTGGGTTGTGCCGCAACCGCCCAAGCAAAAAACCGGCAAGAAAGTGGCTGTGGTCGGATCCGGCCCCGCCGGTTTGGCTGCCGCGCAGCAACTCGCGCGTGCGGGGCACGATGTCACCGTGTTCGAAAAGAATGATCGTGTCGGCGGGCTGTTGCGCTATGGCATTCCCGATTTTAAATTGGAAAAATGGCTGATCGACCGCCGTATGCGTCAGATGGAAGCCGAAGGGGTAACCTTCCGTACGGGTGTTTTTATCGGTAGCGAAGCGTTGCCTGCCTACTTGTTAAACGATGCCCGGGAAACCATCTCGCCCACCCAATTGCGCGCAGATTTCGATGCCGTGGTGATTGCCGGCGGCTCGGAAACCCCGCGTGATTTGCCGGTGCCGGGGCGCGAGCTGGCCGGTATCCATTACGCGATGGAATTCCTGCCGCTGCAAAACAAGGTCAACGCCGGCGACAAACTGGCTAGCCAGATCAAGGCCAGCGGCAAACATGTGGTGGTGATCGGCGGTGGCGACACGGGTTCCGACTGTGTCGGCACGTCCAATCGTCATGGCGCCGCAAGCGTCAATCAATTCGAATTGATGCCGCAACCGCCCGCCGAAGAAGATAAACCGATGGTCTGGCCGTACTGGCCGATCAAGCTGCGCACCTCGTCGTCGCACGAGGAAGGCTGCGATCGCGATTGGGCGGTGGCGACCAAGCGCTTCGAAGGCAGCAAAGGCAAGGTTGAAAAACTGATTGCCGCACGCGTTGAATGGAAAGACGGCAAGATGCAGGAAGTGCCGGGCTCCGAGTTTGAAATGAAGGCCGATCTAGTGTTGTTGGCGATGGGCTTTACCGCCCCGGTCGCCAGCGTACTCGATGCATTCCAGGTCGAAAAAGACGGTCGCGGCAATGTGCGTGCCGGCACCGACGGCGAGCGCGCTTATTACACCAATGTCGACAAGGTCTTTGCTGCGGGCGACGTGCGCCGTGGTCAATCCTTGGTGGTATGGGCGATTCGTGAAGGTCGCCAGTGCGCGCGCGCGGTCGATCAGTTCCTGATGGGGGCGTCGGAGTTGCCGCGCTAACACGGGGCATACTGTTACCGGCAACCGGCAACCGGCAACCGGCAACCGGCAACCGGCAACCGGCAACCGGCAACCGGCAACCGGCAACCGGCAACCGGCAACCGGCAACCGGCAACCGGCAACCGGCAACCGGCAACCGGCAACCGGCAACCGGTGGTTGGTAGTTGGCGGCTTGCGGCTGCGGCTGACTTGCAGCGTCGAAGTGTGCTAAGTTCGGTCGGGCGGGGCGGGTTCTGTGAAAACAGGCCCGCCCCGTTTGTTTATGCGTGCGGTGTTAAGCTGCGGCTGATGGTATCGTGCCGAAAGCGGGTCGCCTAGCGACGGCAAGCGCTTGTGCGCGTCTCAAACAGACCGAAACGACTATGCTAATTCGCCCCCTCACCGCCGCCGACGTCGCCGATTTTTCCGACCTGCGATTGGCCGCCATCGACAATGCTCCATCTTCATTTTGGCCGACTCGGGACGAGGAGCTTAGCCGCAGCACCGAGGACATGGCGAGTCGCCTGCGCCCCAATCGATACCAAACGATATTTGGCGCTTATCAGCACGATGTGCTGGTCGGCATCGCCGGATTCCGGCGCGAGGTTCTGCGTCAGGTCCGGCATAAAGGCGATATTTGGGGCGTCTACGTCGCGCCCGAATGGCGCGGACAGGGCGTGGCGCGCGCGCTGCTTACCACGATTATCGAACACGCCCGACAGCTCGGCGATGTCACGCAGTTGAAGCTCTGCGTGAATACGCAGAACCTGGCCGCGCGCGAGCTTTATCTATCGCTGGGCTTTGAGGTTTTCGGCCTGGAGCCGCGTTCGATGTTAGTTGAGGGTGTTTATCATGACGAGGAGCATAGGGTGTTGTTTCTCGATAGCCCCACGCCGCCCTCGCCCTCTGTAACGTGCAACCCATGAAAGACCGACAGCGGCAGGTGTGCTAGCAAGTCCATGACGAGTGAGAATTTGCCTTAAGCCGCTTGCGGCAACTCAATCAAATGCTCATGAAACTCCCGCAACGAAGTGCGGTGCGCAATACTCACCAAAGCGGTCTTGGGTAGTCGCGCAATCACGGTTTCATAAAGCGTGCGCTCGGTGTCGCTATCGAGCGCGCTGCTGGCCTCATCGAGAAACAGGAAGTCCGGTTGTTGCAATAGTACGCGGGCGAATGCCAATCGCTGTTGTTCGCCCGGCGACAGGCGCTGTTCCCAATGAGCATGGTTGGCCAAATGTTCAGCATATTGTCCGAGTTGCGCATCGACGAGCGCAGCACGACAGGCCTGGTCGCTAAATGCATCGCCGGTCGACGGATAGCACAGCGCGTCTTTGAGCGTACCGATGGGAATATAGCTGCGCTGCGGCAAAAACATAATATGTGCATCGACCGGTACATCGATGGCGCCTTCGCCAAACGGCCAGAGTCCGGCCAAAGCCCGCATCAACGTGCTTTTGCCGGTGCCCGACGGACCTTGTATCAGCCAACGCGAACCGGGTGCGATAGCCATCTCACCCACGCTAACCATGGCCGCGCCGTCGGGGCGCGCGAGCTTCAGTGCGCGCGCGGTGAGGGTGTTGGTGTCGTTCAGGTGCCTAAGTATGCCGCCGTGCGCAGTGGCGGGAGACACTGACTCGGCCCATTCGGGGGTGCGCATGACGCGTTGGAATTCACGCAGACGATTGACGGTTGCGCGCCAGCCGGCCAGCGAAGCGTAACTGTAGATAAACCACGATAAGGAATCGGTGACCGAACTGAAGGCGTCTGAAATCTGGAACAATATGCCGATCGTATAGGCACCGCTGAAATAGCGGGGCGCTGCGACCATAAGAGGAAAGATAATGGCGATTTGCCCATAGAAGGATGTCACAAGCGTCAGGCGTCGCGTGAATTTAATGATCTGTTGCCAGTTATCTCTGATTTTCCCGAAGCGGCCTTGCAATGCCTGCGACTCGGTGGCCGAGCCATCATAGAAGGCAATCTGCTCGGCGTTTTCACGTAGGCGTATCAAGCCGAAACGAAAATCGGCTTCCACGCGTTGCTGTTGATAGTTCACCGAAATCAAAGGGCGATTGGTTTTCTGCATAATCCAGGAACCCAGCAGCGCGTAAAACACGGCGGCCCAGAACATATAGCCGGGTATCGTCAGCGGATGTCCGAGCAGGGTGATCGAAAGCGCCCCCGACAAAGCCCATAGGATGGTCGTAAAAGACACCAGGGTGACAATGGTCGACAGCAAATCTAGCGACAAAGTCAGCGTGTCGGTCGCCAGAGATTGCAAATCGTCGGCAATACGCTGGTCCGGGTTATCGGTCAGCCGGTCTCGCTCGATGCGGTAATACGCGGTATTACCGAGCCATCCAGTCAGGTAGCGAACCGTGAGCCATTGCCGCCAACGGAACTCGAGCTTTTGTCTTAAGTTGACGCGCACCGTCGAGAGCGCGATAAACGACATGGCAAGCACGGTGAACTCGGTCAGCGCACTTTTGAAGCCACCGGCACTCTTGGCAGTCAGGACGTCGTAAAGGGTTTTTTGCCAGGCGTTGAGCCGCACGTTAATATAGACCAGCACCATATTGATCGCGATGATCACAATCAACAGGCCCAGCGCGACCCAGCGATCCTCCGAAACCCAGTAGGGCCGGATCAAGCTCCAGGCGGAAATATCATCTTTTGTACTCGGGTTTGGAGCAGTTTTCACACAGGATTCCTTAGGACAGCGCGAGTCTATTTCCCCATTGACTGATCTCGGCAACGGTCTCACGCCGGAACAGCAAAGGTTAATGTGTCCGAGAATCCTGCTGCACCTTCCTTAAACCGGGCTTAAATTACTTGTTTTCAACCGGGCACTTCCTTTTTTTTCCGTCGGCGCTACCTTGTTCTATAGCGCGGCGCTATGCTTGACATCAGCTTCCTGGGTTTGCGGTGAGTCCTATATTTATGATTTAATAGAAGAAGATGGAACAGGGGTGCTTTGCGCGAAGCTTGTACCGGGTGTGTTGTCCCGGAAGCGCAAGGCTGAGAGAGACCCTTCGCACCCGATCCAGGTAATACTGGCGCGGGAAGTTTCCGGGCTTCCGTACCGTGCCGTTACTCGGCTCGCGTGGGAGGGTCGCTTGCCTGTTCCGTTCTACTTGCATCTTCGATGCGCTTTGGGGACAGGCTGTCTGTACGGCACAACGCCGCCTACTGTCTTTCCCCATAGAATTCCTTGCTGATACGCGATTGAGCTGATGCCTACGGCGCCGGCTTGCATGGGTCGGCAGCTTAAAGACGCGACTCTAATTCGGTCGATGATGGAATAAAGCGGAAATAAAACGGGCATGACTGCTGTCACGATTCCTGATTTTGTTGTGCTCGGCGGTGGCCTGGCCGGGCGGCTGCTCGCCTGGACACTAGGCGAAGCGCATCAGGTCGCGCTCTATGAGCGCGGCGATGCGTCGGGTGCGAGCAGTGCTGCCTGGGTCGCGGCGGCGATGTTGGCGCCGCTGGCCGAGGCGGCCTCGGCGGAGCCCTTGTTGGCTGAGCTGGGTGCGGCTTCACTGGAAGCGTGGCCCGCGATACTCGCGGCCTTGCCGGAACCGGTGTTTTTCCAGCGCGCGGGTACTCTGGTGGTCTGGCATAGTGCCGATCGCGCCGAAGCGGGCTTGTTTGATAGCCGGATGCGTGTCAATGCGCCGGCCGCTTTGCTGGAGGGGGGCGTGCAGTTGCTGCGCGGGCTTGAGTTGGCGCAGGCCGAGCCGGCGTTGGCAGGGCGGTTTACTCAAGGCATGCTGCTGCCGCGCGAAGGCCAGCTCGATAATCGTCAGTTGTTGCGAGCGTTGGGCGCCGGGTTGACTGAGCGTGGCGTGGCGCAGCATTGGAACACCACCATTGAGGCTGGCAATATCCCGGCGGGGCGCGTCGTAATTGATTGTCGCGGACTGGGTGCGAAGCCCGACTGGGCGGCTCTGCGCGGCATCCGTGGCGAGGTGGTGCGGGTCCATGCGCCGGGCATCGAATTGGCGCGTCCGGTGCGTTTGCTGCATCCGCGTTACCCTTTGTATATCGCGCCTAAACAGGACGATGTTTATGTCATCGGCGCGACCGAAATCGAGGGCGAGGATGCCTCGCCCGTCAGCGTACGCTCGGCGCTGGAATTATTAAGCGCGGCATATTCCGTGCACCCGGCATTTGGCGATGCTCGTATTTTGGAACTCAATTCGCAGAATCGCCCGACCTTGCCGGACCATAGACCCGCCATCGTTTGCTGCGGTCGAGCGGCCGGGCAGCCGACTTTGCGTGTAAACGGCCTGTATCGGCACGGCTATATGGTGACCCCCGAAGTCATCGGCCAAGCCGCCCGCGCGGCCCAAGCCCTATTGGCCTGCGAGCTCGATACGGCCGAGCAATTTGACGCATGGCGCACGCAGTCGCGCTGGCCGGCCTTGATGCACCGCTTGCCGACATTATTTTGAGAACTGATTCAATGAATATCGAAATCAATTTACAAGCTTTTACGCTCGCAGAAGCGGCAACTCTGGCCGATGCCTTGGCCGCCTATGGCGCCAAGCCGCCGTTCGCGGTGGCCGTCAACGGCGCGTTTGTGGCGCGCGCTCAGCATGCACAACATGGTTTAAGTGCGGGTGACCGGATCGACGTGGTGCAGCCGGTGGCAGGCGGTTAAGCACGGCGCTGGTTTGCTCTGTTGCCTATGTTGTCGAATGCGTTGTCGAATGCGTTGTTCGTTGAGTTGTCCGATAAGTTGTCCGATAAGTTGCCTCATGAACACCTGTGAACTGTGCTTTACCTATAACTGGAAACCCCTGTGAATACCCAGACTGAACAGCCTTCAAACGTATCCGCTGCGAACGCATCCGCTGATGCCTTGACGCTTTACGGCGAGACTTTTCCCAGCCGGGTCTTGCTGGGTACCGCGCGCTACCCCTCGCTGCAGGCACTCACCGACTCGGTCGAGGCGGCCCAACCCGCCATGCTGACGGTCGCGCTGCGTCGTCAGATGGGGGGCGACGGTGAAATCCAGGCGGGCTTTTTCGATGCGCTGAAAGCGCGCGGCGTGCCCTTGCTGCCGAATACCGCGGGCTGTCATTCGGTACGCGAAGTGATAACGACGGCCATGATGGCGCGAGAAGTGTTCAACACGGATTGGATCAAACTCGAACTGATCGGCGACGATTACACTTTGCAGCCCGATCCGATCGGCTTGATCGAAGCCGCGGCGCAACTGATACGCGAAGGTTTCAAAGTATTGCCCTATTGCACTGAAGATCTGGTGATCGGCCGCAAATTACTCGAAGTCGGCTGCCAGGCATTGATGCCTTGGGGGGCGCCGATCGGGACCGGTAAGGGTGTCGTCAATCCATATGGGCTAAAAACCTTGCGGGAACGTTTGCCGGGCGTGCCGCTGATTGTCGATGCCGGCTTGGGCGTGCCGTCGCACGCCTGTCAGGTGATGGAGTGGGGCTTTGACGGTGTACTGATCAATACCGCGGTATCGCAAGCGACCTTTCCGGCGCGCATGGCGAGCGCTTTTGCCGCGGCGGTGCAAGCCGGGCGTGCTGCTTGGCTGGCCGGGCCGATGCCCGAGCGCGACAACGCCCATGCCAGTACACCAACCATCGACATGCCGTTCTGGCATCAGCCCGAGGCGCAGTCGTGAGCGAGGGGAGTTCCCGCGCCGCGGACAGTCTGGTCGACGCGCAAGCAGCGGTGCGGCTTGCGGCCGCACGTATCCGTGCAGGCTTGGGCGAGTGGCCCTCCGCTGCCCAAGCATGGAAAATTTGGTCGGGGCCGGATATCAATGCTTCGGCGGTTTCCGGTCCTGGCAATCTGGTGGTGCGTATCGATAGCCCGCCTACGCCGGCGCAACAAGCCGACTGGCTCGCCCGTGGCGCAGCTGTATTGGTGGTGGGCGGCGGGCTCGCAACGCTGACCTTCGGCGGTGCGATGTATCGTTTGCAGGGTAGCCCCGAGCCGCAGTGGCTGGGCGCGTTTGCCGCATTTCTGGATTGTGCTTGCTTGCCGCAAGATGCGCTGTGCTGGGCCTGGGGATGGCGCTCGACACACCCTGCCCTGCACGATTGGCCCACCGATCTCGCTTGCATGCCGCGCGTGCTAGGTCTGCCCGTCCGCACGGACGATAACATTTACGCCGCGTGTCCGTCGGCGCTCGGTTTATATCCTGTGGTGCCTGACGCGCAGTGGGTCGAGCGCTTGCTCGATGCTGGCGTGAAGACGATTCAATTACGTATCAAGAACGATGATGGTCGCGCCGACCAGGATCTCATCGAGCGTGAAATCGGCCGCGCGGTAGCGGCCGGAAAAGCGCATCGAGCACAGGTGTTTATCAACGATCACTGGCAGTTGGCGCTGGAGGCGGGCGCCTATGGCGTGCATCTGGGGCAAGAGGATCTGCAAATTGCCGACCTGGATGCCATCGCGCGTGCGGGAGTGCGGTTGGGTCTGTCAACCCATGGGGTGTACGAAATGTTGCTGGCTTGGCACTATCGTCCCAGCTATTTGGCTTTTGGCGCGGTGTTTCCGACCCAAACCAAACAACTTGCGTCCAACCCTCAGGGTATCGCCCGTCTTACCCACTTTGTCGATTTGTTTGCCGCTCACGTCAGCACGGTCGCGATCGGTGGCATAGACCTTGCGGTCTTGCCGCAGGTGCTGGCGACAGGTGTAGGTAGTGCCGCCGTGGTGCGAGCGGTGACAGGGGCGCGTGACCTGGGCGCAGCCTTGGCCGCACTCGAACGGGTCTTTGCACCGCGCTCGATATAGCCCGTATGTGTGTCAAAGTGATGGCGCGAGTGTCATCATTGAGTCGTAATTTAGTCCTAGGCGATCGCTAGGGCAACGTCTGTCCTGATAAACACTTATAATCACACCCTCTTTTTGCTTTCCTTCAGTCCGACTGGTTAAAGGGTTCAATCCGTGGCTCAATCCGACACCTTGCTGGAACTGCGCGACGTCGACTTCGCTTATGGCGAGCGCTTGATTCTGTCCAAGCTCAGCATGCGTATCCCTCGCGGGCAGGTGGTGGCGGTCATGGGCGGTTCCGGCTGCGGCAAAACCACGGTGCTGCGCCTGATCGGTGGACTGGTGCGCGCGGCGCGCGGCGAAGTCCTGTTTCAGGGGCGCGACATCGGTCAACTTGACCACGATGAGCTCTATGCCGCTCGCCGCAAGATGGGCATGTTGTTCCAGTTCGGCGCCTTGTTTACCGATATGTCGGTATTCGAGAATGTGGCTTTTCCCTTGCGCGAGCATACAGATTTGCCGGAAGCGTTGCTGCGCGATCTGGTGTTGATGAAGTTGAATGCCGTGGGACTACGCGGCGCGCGTGATTTGTCGCCGGCTGAAGTTTCCGGCGGCATGGCCCGGCGCGTTGCTCTGGCGCGAGCGATTGCGTTGGATCCTGAGTTGATGATGTATGACGAGCCGTTTGCCGGTTTGGATCCGATTTCCTTGGGTATCACGGCCCAGTTGATACGCACGCTGAATAGCGCGCTGGGCGCCACGACTATTTTGGTGTCGCACGATGTGGCGGAGTCGTTTGCGATTGCCGATTATGTTTATTTTATCGCCGGCGGCGGTATTTTGGCGCAAGGTACGCCCGATCAGTTGAGGGCTTCGCAAGATCCCAGCGTGCGCCAGTTTATCGATGCGGCACCCGATGGTCCGTTTAAATTTCATTATCCGGGCGCCAGTTTGGAGGGCGACTTCGGGGCGGCACCCGTAGTCAATCGCGGCGCGGCACCCGCAGTCGATGGCGCGGCCACTTCTGCCAGGGGTAATTTATGATTTCGACCCTGGGCCGTTTCGTGCTCGATGGTATTGAGCGAGCTGGTTATGCGACGCGCATGCTGGTGCGTCTGATTTTGATGTTTTTTGCGGTATGGCGGCGCCCGCAGCAGGTCATTAAGCAAATTTTGTTTGTCGGCAATTATTCGTTTGTGATTATCGCCGTATCCGGCCTGTTTGTCGGCTTTGTGCTGGGTTTGCAAGGCTATTACACGCTGAATCGCTACGGCTCCGAGCAGGCGCTGGGTTTGTTAGTGGCACTAAGTCTGGTGCGTGAGTTGGGGCCGGTAGTTGCCGCCCTGCTGTTTGCCGGGCGTGCAGGCACATCGCTGACGGCTGAGATCGGTTTGATGAAAGCCGGTGAGCAACTGACGGCGATGGAAATGATGGCCATCGACCCGCTGCGTTTTGTTTTGGGGCCGCGGTTTTGGGCCGGGGTGATTTCCATGCCGATCTTGGCCGCGATTTTCAGTGCGGTCGGTGTGATCGGTGGTTATGTGGTCGGCGTGTTGATGATCGGCGTCGATTCGGGCGCGTTCTGGTCGCAAATGCAGGGCGGGGTCGATGTCTGGCAGGACGTTGGCAACGGTGTGCTGAAAAGTATTGTGTTTGGTTTCGCGGTGACGTTTGTCGCGCTTTACCAAGGCTATGAGGCCAAGCCCACCCCGGAAGGCGTCGCACGCGCCACCACGCGCACGGTGGTGTACGCCTCGCTGGCCGTGCTCGGGCTGGATTTTCTGCTGACTGCGCTGATGTTCAACTGAGTTTTGCGGGACGTGCCGACCGGCCGTCCGCTCCCACGAATGCCTGTAGAGAATGACGATGAAAAAGACTGCTCTCGATTTCTGGGTTGGCTTGTTTGTACTGCTGGGCTTTGCTGCGCTGTTATTTTTAGCGCTGAAGGCCGGCAATATGAGCTCGCTTTCATTTCAGCCAACCTATGCGGTGAAACTGAATTTTGACAATATCGGCAGCCTGAAGCCGCGCGCTCCAGTAAAGAGCGCCGGCGTAACGGTCGGCCGGGTGACTCAGATCAATTTCAATACACAGAGTTATCAAGCCGTGGTGACGATTGCTATCGACAGCCAGTATCCTTTCCCGAAAGACAGTTCCGCGCAGATCCTGACGGCGGGCTTGCTGGGTGAACAATATATAGGACTGTTGCCGGGCGCCGACACTGAAATGCTAAAGGCCGGCGATTCCATTACGATGACTCAATCGGCCGTCGTCCTAGAAAACCTAATTGGGCAGTTCCTCTATAACAAAGCGGCCGATTCCGGCGCGTCCAAGGGCGCCGCCTCGGCATCTGTTCCGGCTGCCTCGGGGGTAAAGTAAACATGAAACACGCTAAATTAGGTCCGCTTGCCGCCATCGTGGCGAGCACGGTGCTGACGCTGTCCGCGTGCGCTACAGTGGCTACGCCGACGCCCGGCGATCCGCTCGAAAGCGCCAATCGCACGGTATTCAAATTCAATGACGCACTTGATCGCGCCATCTTGAAGCCGGCCGCTCAAGGTTATACCTGGGCTATACCGCAAGGGGTGCGAAACAGTGTCACCAATGTTTTCGAGAACGTCGGCGACACCTATACGATGGCTAACGACTTGCTGCAAGGTAAGGTAGCCGATGGCAGTGAAGATCTGATGCGGGTCGTCATGAACACCTTCTTCGGGGTCGGTGGCCTGTTCGATGTTGCGAGCCAGGCTGGCTTACCCAAGCATAATCAGGATTTCGGCCTGACACTGGCGCACTATGGCGTGCCGCCGGGCCCTTACCTGGTGGTGCCCTTGCTCGGTCCGAGCACCTTGCGCGATTCTAGTGATTTTATCGTGACCTATTTCGCCGACCCGCTGACCTACGTTAAACCGGATTGGGTCAATGCGGTGCTGTTTGGCGTGCGTTTGGTGAATTCGCGAGCGAATCTGCTGGGTGCCACGGATCTGTTGAGCGGTGCGGCGCTCGATAAATATTCGTTTGTGCGCAATGCCTATTTGCAACGTCGCCAGTACCTGAGCACGGGCGATAGTGTTAGTGCGGCCACGTTACCGGTCTACGACGACGACAGTGCTACTGCCGCCGCTAAGCCTGGCGCTGCAGCAATGTCGGCCGCGGCGCCTGCGGGCGCCTCGGCGGTGGTCGCCGCGCCGCAGCCTGCTGCAGCGACCGGCTCTACAGGCGGCGGCGGGTCGGCCACGGGTTCGGAAGTTCCGCCGCTGGGGCATTACTTTCCCGGTCTGCGCTTCAAATAAACCGCTTACGTCGGTGCGGCGCCTGATGGCCTTGTCCGGTTCCCAGGCGCGGTAACTGTTCGAAATGAAACTTAGCGGGTCAAGTGGCCTCTAAGTTCACGCCCCATATAAAGGATGATGAAGATGAAACGTGTATTTCGACTGCCATTGTGGCTGTCTCTATTTGTTGCACTGATGACGGCGTGTGGCTTGGCTTCGGCGCAGAGCTCAGTCGATACCTCGACCCCGGATGGTTTGATCAAATCGATTACCTCGGACGTGATCAACACGATCAAAACCGATCCGTCGATACAAAAGGGCGATATCAACAAGATTTCGGCTCTGGTCGATCAAAAAATCCTGCCGTACACCGATTTCGAGCGTACCACGCGCCTGGCGATGGGCCGCAGCTGGAATACGGCCACGCCGGAACAGCGCAGCCAGATTATCGAGCAGTTCAAGATCCTGTTGATCCGTACCTATTCCGGTGCACTGGCACAGGTACATGACCAGAAAATCGACTACAAACCTTTGCGTGCCGCAAGCGACGCGACCGATGTCGTGGTTCAATCGCAGGTGATCGGTCAGGGCCAGCCCTTGCAGCTCGATTACCGCCTGACAAAAACCGCCAACGGCTGGCGAGTGTATGACATTAATGTGCTGGGCGCCTGGCTGATTCCTGCCTATCAGCAGCAATTTGCCGAGCAGATCAATCAGCACGGTGTCGACGGTTTGCTCCAGTTCCTGACACAACGTAACCAGCAGCTCGCCGGCGGTAAATAAATTTCATGATGTTCGAATCCGGCACTACGCTCACCCACGCAACGGCAAGCGCGGCCTATAAGGCCGGGCTTGTACGTATCGCCGCCGGTGCCAGCGAAACTGAAATCGAGGTCGACTGCGCCGCGCTGGCGCAGTTCGATTCGGCGGCCTTGGCTGTGCTGCTGGGCTGGCGCCGCGCTGCGGCCGAGCGCGGCTTAAGTTTGCACGTGCTCAATTTACCTGCGCAGTTGGCCAGTCTGGCGCTTGCGTACGGCATCGATACGCTACTCACCAGCCCGTCGCATTGAGGGTGGCGGCCATGCGCCGCACAGGGTCGCCGGTTCGCGTCGACGCGCGTCCGGGTGGGCCTTGCTGACTTCGCCTATAATCACAGGTTTTCCGATTTTCCTTTTTGTCCGGTGGCCCTCCATCGGGCAATAACATGAGGCGCAGCCGTTTCGGCTGTGCGCTGCGATGCCCGCCATAGAAATTCGTCATGTCCAGAAGCGCTATAAAGACGTCCACGCACTCAAGGGTGTCAGTCTAACCATTGAAGAGGGCGAGTTTTTCGGCCTGCTGGGCCCCAATGGCGCCGGCAAAACCACGCTGATCAGCATTTTGGCCGGATTGGCGCGAGCCGACCAAGGCAGTATTGCGGTGCGCGGCCACGATGTGGTGACCGATTTTCGTGCCGCCCGGCGCTCGCTGGGCGTTGTGCCGCAAGAATTAGTATTCGACCCCGTTTTTACGGTGCGTGAATCGCTGCGTATCCAGTCCGGTTATTTCGGCCTGAATCGCAATGACGACTGGATCGACGAAGTGATGGCGAATCTTGATCTGACCGAGAAGGCCGACGCCAATATGCGCGCCTTATCGGGCGGTATGAAACGCCGGGTGCTGGTGGCGCAGGCGCTGGTGCACCGCCCGCCCGTGATCGTCCTCGATGAGCCGACGGCCGGCGTCGACGTCGAGTTGCGCCAGACCCTGTGGAAATTTATCTCGCGCCTGAATCGACAGGGCCATACGATCGTGCTGACCACTCATTACCTCGAAGAAGCCGAATCGCTGTGCGACCGGCTTGCCATGCTGCGGCGCGGCGAAGTCGTGGCTTTGGATCGCACCAGTGCTTTGTTGCAGCGCTTTGCCGGCTTGCAATTGGTGCTGCGCCTGTCGAACGGTGTCTTGCCTGCCGGCCTGCGCTCATTGGCGGCCGATCCGAATAACGTCAATGGCCAGCAACATAGCTTGCGCTTGAATTCCTATGACGATGTCGAACCCATTCTGGCGCAATGCCGCGCCGAAGGCTGTACGTTTGATGAACTCGATATCCGCAAGGCCGATCTGGAAGATGTGTTTGTGCAGATCATGAATGGCCCCGAAGTGATTGAGGGGCTCGCATGATCGGCTTCCAAACCCTGTTGTACAAAGAGATTCTGCGCTTCTGGAAAGTGGCTTTGCAGACTGTGATGGCGCCCGTCATGACCGCGCTGTTGTATTTGCTGATCTTTGGGCATGCCTTTCAAAGCCGCGTCGAGGTCTATCCGGGGGTCGCCTACACCAGCTTTTTGATTCCCGGTCTGGTGATGATGAGCGTCCTGCAAAATGCTTTCTCGAACTCCTCATCGTCGCTGATACAGTCGAAGATTACCGGTAACCTGGTGTTTATGCTGCTGCCACCCCTGTCGCACTGGGAAATTTTCTCGGCCTACACCTTGGCGTCGATGGTGCGTGGGCTGATGGTCGGTTTCGGCGTGTTTATCGTGACGATCTGGTTTGTGCCGGTGAGCTTTGCGGCGCCGCTCTACATTATTGCTTTTGCGATCCTGGGGTCCGCGATCCTGGGCGTGCTCGGCTTGATCGCCGGTATCTGGGCCGAGAAATTTGATCAATTGGCGGCGTTCCAGAGTTTTCTAATCATGCCCTTGACGTTTTTGTCGGGTGTGTTCTACTCGACCCACGCCTTGCCGCCGCTGTGGCGGGAAGTGTCTCGCCTGAACCCGTTTTTCTACATGATAGACGGCTTCCGCTATGGCTTTTTCGGCGCGTCCGATATCGATCCGCTAAAGAGTCTGGCAATTGTGACGAGTTTTGCGGTTGTGCTGACGATCCTGGCGATCCGGCTACTCGCAAATGGCTACAAATTGCGTCATTAACCAGGAATTTCCATGTTGCCGACCCCCGAGCAAATCAAGCGTTACATTTCAGATGGCCTGCCATGCGATCACATTGAGGTCGAAGGTGACGGCCAGCATTTTTATGCCACGATCGTCAGCGCGGCCTTCGATGGTCAGCGTCTGATCAAGCGTCACCAATTGGTCTACGGCGCCTTGGGCGACCGGATGCGCGAGGAAATTCACGCGCTCAGCATGAAAACACTGACTCCTGCCGAATGGCAAAACAAGTCGGCTGAATAGATATTCGAGTGTAGGGTGCATGTCATATAAGCAAAGTAGTGAAATCAAGCGGGATGCCGCTGCAGACCCCAGGGTTGCCGGAAATCCGGCGTTATATAGTGTTTTAGACGCAGGTGTTTCGGAAGCGCGGGTTTCTGAAACGGTCGCGGAAACGATTGCAGAGCGCAAAGAACTCATGGATAAACTGGTGATTCAAGGCGGCCATCGGCTGTCTGGCGAGATCGTCGTTTCGGGTGCGAAAAATGCGGCTCTGCCGATTTTATGCGCGGGCTTGCTTAGCGCCGATCCGGTGCATTTGCATAATGTTCCCAATTTGCAGGACGTTCGCACCACGCTTAAGCTGTTGACGCGCATGGGTATGCGCGCCGAGGCCAGCGGTCATAACGTCACCTTGGACGGCAGTCAAGTCACGGATCCCGTTGCGCCCTATGAACTGGTCAAGACCATGCGCGCTTCAATCCTGGTGCTAGGTCCCTTGCTGGCACGCTTTGGTCACGCGCGCGTGTCGCTGCCGGGCGGCTGCGCGATCGGCGCCCGACCGGTCGATCAGCACATCAAAGGCTTGCAGGCCATGGGCGCCGAGATCTCGATCGAGCACGGCTTTATCGAAGCCCGCGCCAAACGCTTGAAGGGCGCCCTGATCGTGACCGATATGATCACCGTGACCGGCACCGAAAACTTGCTGATGGCCGCAACCCTCGCCGACGGCGAGACGATTATCGAAAATGCCGCGCGCGAGCCGGAAGTGGCAGATCTGGCCAATTTGTTGGTGGCCATGGGCGCAAAAATCGATGGCATCGGCACGGCGCGTCTAGTGATCCAGGGTGTTGACCGCTTGCATGGCGCGACCCACTCGGTGATTGCCGACCGTATCGAGGCCGGCACCTTCCTGTGCGCGGTGGCGGCGGCCGGTGGCGATGTCACCCTGCGCCGGGTGGCGCCCGGCATGCTCGAAGCCTTGATCGAGAAATTGCGCGAAGCCGGGGTCGAGATTCAGACGGGCGCCGATTGGATCCGCGTGGTCATGCATAAGCGTCCGCTGGCAACCAGTTTTCGCACCTCCGAGTACCCGGCGTTCCCGACCGATATGCAGGCGCAGTTTATGGCGCTCAACGCGATTGCGGACGGCACTTCGCAGGCCATCGAAACGATTTTCGAAAATCGCTTTATGCATGTCCAGGAATTGAACCGCTTGGGCGCCAATATACTGATCGACGGCAATACCGCGTTTGTCCACGGTGTCGAACGCTTGTCCGGCGCGCGGGTCATGGCGACTGACTTGCGTGCCTCGGCTAGCTTGGTGATCGCGGGGATGGTCGCCGACGGCGAAACGCTGATCGACCGTATTTATCATCTCGACCGTGGTTATGACCGCATGGAAGAAAAGCTCTGCGCGGTGGGCGCGCACGTGCGCCGCGTGCATGGTGATACGACTATCAATGCCGGAGAAGAAGCATGAGCGCTGGTTTGCAACAGAGTGCCTTGAATGTACCGCTGACCCTGGCGCTGTCGAAAGGTCGTATTTTCGAAGAAACCGCGCCGCTACTGGCGGCGGCCGGTGTGGTGGTGACCGAAGATCCGGAAACCTCGCGCAAGCTGATTTTGTCGACCAGCTCACCGAATTTGCGCGTGATCGTGGTGCGCGCCAGCGACGTGCCGACCTATGTTCAGTATGGCGCCGCCGATTTCGGTGTGGCCGGTAAAGACGTCTTGCTCGAGCATGGCGGCGCGGACTTGTACCAGCCTATCGATCTGAATATCGCCCATTGCCGCATGTCGGTGGCCGTGCAAGCCGGCTTCGACTATGCCCGGGCCGTGCAGCAGGGCGCGCGTTTGCGGGTTGCGACCAAGTACTTGCATTGTGCGCGTGAACATTTCGCGGCCAAAGGTGTCCATGTTGACTTGATCAAGCTGTACGGCTCAATGGAACTTGCGCCGCTGGTGGGCTTGGCCGATGCCATCGTCGACTTGGTCAGCTCGGGCGGCACGCTGCGCGCCAACAATCTGGTTGAAGTCGAGGAAATCATGCAGATTTCTTCGCGACTGATTGTCAACCAGGCAGCGCTGAAGCTTAAGCGCGAAGCATTGAAACCTTTTCTCGACGCTTTTGGGCGGGCGGCGCTTGCCGGCGCCAGCTAACCGACGGAATCCAGTCATGACTATCCAGATTCGCAAACTCGACTCCAGCACGGACGATTTCAAGACAACGCTGCGTGCGGTGCTGGCTTTTGAAGCCACTGAAGACGAAGCGATTGAACACTCGGTCGCGACCATTCTGGCCGACGTGAAACGCCGTGGTGACGCGGCGGTGCTCGATTACACCCGGCGTTTCGACAAGCTCGATGTGGCGGATATGGGCGCGCTGGAGCTGCCGCTCGCCGAGTTGGAGGCGGCGCTTGAAGGTCTCGCGCCGAAACGCCGGGCCGCTCTGGAAGCCGCGGCCGCACGGGTGCGGGCGTATCACGAAAAGCAGAAAATCGAATGCGGCACGCATAGCTGGCAATACACCGAAGCCGACGGCACCGTGCTGGGCCAGAAAGTGACGCCGCTGGATCGCGTCGGTATTTATGTGCCAGGCGGCAAGGCCGCGTATCCCTCGTCGGTGCTGATGAACGCGATTCCGGCGCGGGTCGCCGGCGTGCGTGAAATCATCATGGTGGTGCCCACGCCGAACGGCGTCAAAAATGAACTGGTCTTGGCTGCGGCCCTGATTGCCGGGGTCGACCGCGTATTTACCATCGGCGGCGCGCAGGCTGTCGGAGCGCTGGCGTTCGGCACCGAAACCGTGCCGGCCGTCGATAAAATCGTCGGTCCGGGCAATGCCTACGTGGCCTCGGCCAAACGCCGTGTATTTGGTACCGTCGGCATCGATATGATCGCCGGTCCCTCCGAAATTCTGGTGATTTGCGATGGCACCACCGATCCGCGCTGGGTGGCGATGGATTTGTTTTCGCAGGCCGAGCACGATGAGCTTGCACAGTCGATCTTGCTGTGTCCCGATGCGGCGTTTATTGCCTCTGTCGAAACGGCCATCAATGAACTGATAGACGATATGCCGCGCCATGAAGTGATCCGCACCTCGCTGCAAAATCGCGGTGCATTGATCAAAGTGCGCGATATGGAGGAAGCCTGCGCGATCGCCAATGATATCGCGCCCGAGCATCTGGAAATTTCGGCTTTGGACCCGCAGCGCTGGCTGCAGGAAATCCGCCATGCCGGCGCGATTTTCCTGGGCCGCTTTACTAGTGAAAGTTTGGGCGATTATTGTGCCGGCCCGAACCATGTGCTGCCTACCTCGCGCACCGCGCGTTTCTCGTCGCCGCTGGGCGTGTACGACTTTATCAAGCGTTCCAGCGTGATCGAAGTCAGCGCGGAAGGGGCGCAGACACTGGGCGAGATCGCCGTCGAACTGGCTTATGGCGAGGGTCTGCAGGCGCACGCGCGCAGTGCCGAATTCCGCATGAAGTAGGGCGGCGCGGCCAACGCTGCTTGCAGTCAATCGAAAACGCCGCACACGCCGGCTTGTCCCTTGCTTGACAGGCCGGCGCCGCCTACAAATGAATCAAACGCTGAATCAATCGCTGAATCCGCCATGACTGCCATTCAATCTATTATTCGTTCCGACGTGCTGGCCATGGCCAGTTATGCCGTTCCCGATGCCACGGGCTTCCTCAAGCTCGATGCGATGGAAAACCCATTTGGCTTGCCGGATGCCTTGGCTACCGAGCTCGGCCGGCGTTTGGCTGGCGTAGCGCTCAATCGTTATCCGGCGCCGCGCCCGCAAGCCTTGCTCGATAAGCTGCGCCACGTGATGCAAGTGCCTGCCGGTTGCGATATCTTGTTGGGCAACGGGTCGGACGAGTTGATCAGTATGATCTCGGTGGCCTGCGCCAAGCCGGGTGCGGCGATTCTGGCGCCCGTGCCGGGCTTTGTGATGTATCAGATGTCGACCATGCTGGCCAACCTGGCGTTTATCGGCGTGCCGCTGACGGCCGATTTCCAGCTCGATGTCCCGGCGATGCTGCAGGCTATTGCCGCGCAGCGTCCGGCAGTGATTTATCTGGCTTACCCAAATAACCCGACCGGAGCCTTGTTCGAGGTCGCGGCGATGGAGCAAATTATTGCCGCCGCGCCGAATTCGCTGATTGTGATCGACGAAGCGTATCAACCGTTTGCCGAGCGCAGCTGGATGCCGCGGGCCGCTGAATTCCCGAATGTGGTGGTGATGCGCACGGTTTCCAAGCTGGGTTTGGCCGGGATTCGGCTCGGTTATCTGGCCGGCCGGCCGGAATGGATCGCCGAATTCGATAAAGTGAGGCCACCGTACAACATTAACGTGTTGACCCAGACCACCGCCGAATTCTTACTCGATCAGGTTGCGGTGCTTGACGCTCAAGCCGCGCAGTTGCGGGCTGAGCGCGAGCAATTGGCGGTCGCGCTGGCCGCTTTGCCGGGGGTCACCGTGTTCCCGAGTGCGGCTAATTTCCTGCTGGTGCGCTTTGCCGATGCGGGCAAAATCTTCGAAGCACTGCTCACGGCACGTATCTTGGTGAAAAACGTGAGTAAAATGCATGTATTACTGAGTAATTGTCTACGGCTGACAGTCGGTGCGCCCCACGAGAACGCACAACTGCTGGCAGCGTTGCAGGCGGCGCTTACTTAAAGCCTGCACAACGGACGCGCGGCACAATAAATACCCGCCATCGAGCGTGGCACCACACTACACACCAGCTTGAGCAAGACGCTCGGCATATTGTTCAAGGCAAGAAAATGCGCATCGCGGAAGTCGTTCGCAATACCGGTGAGACCCAGATTCGGGTCAAGCTTAATCTCGATGGCAGCGGCCAGCAAAAGCTGAATACCGGCGTGCCTTTTCTGGACCATATGCTGGACCAGATCGCGCGCCATGGCATGATCGACCTTGAGGTCGAGGCGACGGGTGACACCCATATCGACGACCACCATACCGTTGAAGATGTCGGCATTACCCTGGGCCAAGCCATCGCAAAGGCGATCGGCGACAAAAAAGGCATCGTGCGCTACGGTCACTCCTATGTGCCGCTTGACGAAGCCTTGACGCGGGTCGCGATCGATTTTTCAGGGCGCCCGTTGCTTGAATTTCACGTGCCGTTTACGCGTGCCCGTGTGGGGCAGTTCGACGTCGACCTGACGATCGAGTTTTTCCGTGGATTTGTCAATCATGCCGCGGTAACCCTGCATATCGATAACCTGCGCGGTATCAATGCGCATCATCAAATCGAAACCTCGTTCAAGGCCTTTGGCCGTGCCTTGCGGATGGCCGTGGAACTTGATCCGCGCGCGGCCGGTCAGATTCCATCGACCAAGGGTACCTTGTAAGCGCATTGTCATGCGTCCCGAATGCTGAATTGCCGCTTCCTCGAAGAGTCCGATGGATTTTGTCAAAACCTTTATTTCGCTGCTGGCCCTGATCAACCCCCTCGGGGCGATTCCGATCTTTCTTGGCTTGACCGGCCAGCAAAGCGATACCGAGCAAAAGCACACGATTCGCATCGCGTCGATCTCGGTGGCCTGCGTGATCGGCGTATCCGCTTTGCTAGGGCAGCGTATTATTGAATTCTTCGGAATCTCGCTCGGTTCGCTTGAAGTCGGCGGCGGCATCATCATGCTGCTGATGGCGATCAATATGTTGAACGCCCAGGTTGGCAATACCCGTGCGACCGCCGAAGAAACCACTGAGGCTGAATTCAAGAACAGTATTGCCGTGGTGCCGCTTGCGATCCCGATGCTGACCGGGCCGGGCACCATCAGCACGGTGATTATTTATGCCGACAAAGCCAAGCATTGGTACCAGGTGCTGGTGCTGGTTGCGATAGGCGTGGTGCTGGGCGTGGTGGTCTACGGCGCGTTGCGTTTGGCTGAGCCGATCGCGCACTGGGTTGGCCGTACGGGTATTAATATCGCGACGCGCTTGATGGGGTTGATGCTGTCGGCGTTGGCGGTTGAATTTATGGTCGATGGACTGAAAATCTTGTTGCCCAACTTGGGCTGACCCGCTTGGGCCGAAAATCATGATCCTTGGCACGCTAGTTTTAAATTGAATCTGAAATGACAACCTCAATCGCAATTGTAGATTACGGCATGGGCAATCTGCGCTCGGTAGCGCAAGCCATGCGTCATGCGGCTCCAGAGGCCGATGTCGCGATCGTCAACGATCCTGCGGCGATCCGCTCGGCCGACCGCGTGGTGCTGCCGGGCCAGGGCGCGATGCCCGATTGCATGCGCTGCCTGCGCGAATCCGGCTTGCAGGAAGCGGTCAAGGAAGCGGCCCGCAATAAACCGATGTTGGGCGTCTGCGTGGGCGAACAAATGCTGTTCGACTGGAGCGCCGAGGGTGATACCGCTGGCCTGGGCCTGCTGCCGGGCCGCGTCTTGCGGTTTGAACTGGAAGGCCGCTTACAGGACGACGGTTCGCGCTTTAAAGTCCCGCAAATGGGCTGGAACCGTGTGCGTCAGACGCAGGCCCATGCGCTCTGGGACGGCATTGAGGACAACGCATTCTTTTATTTTGTACATAGTTATTATGTGGCGCCGACGCACGCAAGCCACACCGCAGGTGAGACGATGTACGGGTCCGCCTTTACGTCAGCGGTGGCGCACGCTAACATCTTCGCCACGCAGTTCCATCCTGAAAAGAGTGCTGACGCGGGTTTGCGCTTGTACCGCAACTTTGTGCACTGGAAGCCATAAAGAAACAAGCCCTTGCGCCCACGTATAATGGGCGCAAGGGAGTAAGGCCCAAACGAGGAAGGCGGCCAATGCGCTTTTCAACATTCATAACTCAAGACAAAACACGATTGCTATGTTGCTTATCCCGGCCATCGATCTAAAAGACGGTCAATGTGTACGCCTGAAGCAGGGCGATATGGACCAGGCTACAGTGTTCTCTGAAGACCCGGCGGCCATGGCGCGCCACTGGGTCAATCAGGGCGCACGGCGCTTGCATCTGGTCGACTTGAACGGCGCTTTCGCCGGCAAGCCCCGTAACGAGGCGGCAATTCGCGCGATCATCCAGGAAGTTGGCTCGGAAATCCCGGTCCAGCTCGGCGGCGGTATCCGCGACCTGAATACCATCGAGCGCTACCTCGACGACGGTTTGACCTATGTGATTATCGGCACGGCGGCGGTTAAAAATCCCGGGTTTTTGCAGGATGCCTGTACTGCGTTTGGCGGCCATATTATCGTCGGCCTCGATGCCAAAGACGGTAAAGTGGCGACGGACGGTTGGAGCAAGCTGACCGGCCATGAAGTGGTCGATCTCGGGCGCAAGTTCGAAGATTACGGCTGCGAAGGCATTATCTACACCGACATCGGCCGTGACGGCATGCTGCAGGGGATCAATATCGAGGCGACCGTGCGGCTTGCGCAAGCCGTGAAAATCCCTGTGATCGCCAGTGGCGGCCTGTCTAATTTGGCCGATATCGATGCGCTCTGCGGCGTGCAGGACGACGGCATTGAAGGCGTTATCTGCGGTCGCGCGATTTATTCGGGTGACCTGAATTTCGGCGTTGCGCAAGCGCGCGCCGATGAACTGAGGCCGGCTTAAGTCAGCCTGCCGCATCAACCCGTGGGCGGCTCCCACCGCCCACGCATACGGCTGCTTATCCATCATGGCTCTCGCTAAACGTATCATCCCCTGTTTGGACGTGACCGCCGGTCGCGTCGTCAAAGGCATTAATTTCCTCGAACTGCGTGACGCCGGCGACCCTGTGGAAATCGCCCGCCGCTATGACGGCGAGGGCGCCGACGAACTGACTTTCCTCGACATTACCGCGAGCTCCGACGGGCGCGACCTGATTTTGCCGATTATCGAGGCCGTCGCCTCGCAAGTCTTTATTCCGCTGACGGTCGGCGGCGGCGTACGCGCGGTGGAAGACGTGCGCCGTTTGTTGAATGCCGGCGCCGATAAAATCAGCATCAATTCCTCGGCCATCGCGCGCCCGGATTTGGTTAGCGAGGCCAGCGCCAAACATGGTTCGCAATGCATTGTGGTCGCGATCGACGCCAAACGCGTTTCCGCGGCGGGTGAAACGCCGCGCTGGGAAGTCTTCACCCATGGCGGGCGTAAGGCAACCGGCCTGGACGCGATCGAATGGGCGCGCAATATGGCGCAGCGCGGCGCGGGTGAAATCCTGCTGACCAGCATGGACCGCGACGGCACCAAAAGCGGTTTCGACCTCGAACTGACTCGCGCCGTCTCCGACGCGATCAGCGTGCCGGTGATTGCCTCCGGTGGCGTGGGCAGTCTGCAGGACCTGGTGAATGGCATTACACTGGGACATGCCGATGCCGTGCTGGCCGCCAGCATCTTCCATTATGGCGAACACACCGTCGGCGCCGCCAAGCGGTTTATGGCCCAGCAAGGTATTTCGGTGAGGTTATAAATGAACCAGACGGCACAAGCCGGCGCAAATTCAGCCACAAACCGGGATGCAGCGGTCGACGGCGCTGCGGCGCAGGCTGCCTGGCTCGACCAGGTCAAATGGGATGAGCAGGGCCTGGTCCCGGCGATCGCTCAGGAACAGGGTAGTAATCAAATTCTGATGTTCGCCTGGATGAATCGCGAGGCGCTGCAAAAAACCCTGGAACTGGGACGCGCCGTCTATTGGTCGCGTTCGCGCCAGCGGCTTTGGTACAAAGGCGAGGAATCGGGCCATGTGCAGCAGGTGCATGAAGTCAGGCTTGATTGTGACGCCGACGTGGTGCTGCTGAAAATCGATCAAATCGGCGGCATTGCTTGCCACACAGGGCGGCATTCCTGTTTTTTCCAAAAATTCGAAGGTGACGCTATAAATGGCGCATGGGTCGCGGTTGACCCGGTATTGAAAGACCCGGAAAGTATTTACAAATGAACTCAAGTACCACTACGACTGACACGCTGACCCGCCTGGGCCGGATAATCGACGGCCGCAAAGGTGGCGACCCGGAGCAATCCTATGTGTCGCGGTTGTTTCACAAGGGTGACGACGCCATTCTGAAAAAAATCGGTGAAGAAGCCACCGAAGTCGTCATGGCGGCCAAGGACGCACGGCATGGCGGCGATACCCGCACGCTGGTCGGCGAAGTGGCTGACCTGTGGTTCCATTGCCTTGTCATGTTGTCGCATTATGATCTGACACCAGCCGACGTATTGACTGAGCTCGAACGCCGCGAAGGCCTGTCGGGTTTGGAAGAAAAAGCGCTGCGCAAAACGCGCGAGCGCGAGCAAAATGGTGGATAAGTACGCGGGACATGCATTTAAACCGAGGGTGGGCTGATGGCTGACGACAACTGCATATTTTGCAAAATTGCTGCGGGTACCATTCCCAGCGAAAAAGTGTACGAAGACGAAGATTTTTACGCTTTTCACGATATCAAACCTGCGGCGCCCGTCCATGTGCTCGTGATTCCGCGCAAGCATATCGCTACGCTTTCGGCGGCAACCCCCGACGATGCGGGTTTGCTCGGTAAAATGATGGTCTTGATACCGCGTCTGGCGGCTCAACTTGGCGTTGACTACACGGGTGGCGAAACCGGTTATCGCACCGTGATCAATATCGGACCGGGCGGTGGGCAGGAGGTTTACCATCTGCATGCGCATATTCTGGCCGGGCCGCGTCCCTGGTCGAGGATGAGCTGAATTTTGATCACATAAACTGCGGCATCGGTTTGTATCGTATGGTGCAATCTTGGATGAAACAGTTAAGGAGTATGAAATGGGCGGTTTAAGCATCTGGCATTGGCTGATTGTGTTGTTGATTGTGGCTCTGGTGTTCGGCACCAAGAAACTGCGCAATATCGGCTCGGACCTTGGCGGTGCGGTGAAGGGTTTTAAGGACGGCATGCAAAGCGGTGGCGAAACCCCGCCGGCTGCCGGTGAGTTGCCGCGCAATACGACTGTGGACGTGGAAGCCAAAGACAAGACTGCACAGCACTGATTTCGACAGTGTCATGGCTAGTCGCGCCGTTACGCATGGGGTGCAGCTTGCCCCGTGAAGCGTATTGTCTGGTGCAAGTCCTGGGTGCCGTGCTGACCCAACTCCTAGGTGCCGTGCTGACCCAACTTTTATCCCGACCAGGCTGGCTCTAGCATGTTTGATCTCGACATTTCCAAAATGGCCCTGATCGGCGTTGTCGCGCTGGTCGTTCTGGGCCCCGAGCGCTTGCCGCGCGTGGCCCGCACGGCCGGAGCCTTGCTGGGGCGCGCGCAGCGCTATATCAACGACGTCAAGTCCGAAGTGACACGCGAAATTGAAATCGAAGAATTGCGCAAAATGAAAAGCGGCTTTGAAGAGGCCGCCGCCTCGGTTCACAGCACGATCCATGACACCGTGCGCGAGCACACGGCCGACCTGACCAATGCATGGAATAACGGCGCAGTGGTGTCGGAGCGGATTGGCGCCGCCGACAGTAGCGCAATCATGTCTGCTCCACCCAAGACGGCTAAGGCTGCGGCCTCCGACTGGCTGGCTCCCAAGACGCATTTTGGCAGCACCCGGCGCCGCAACTGGCGAGTGCGCCGAAGCGCCTTGCCGATCTGGTACAAGCAGGCCAACCTGAAACGCACGCATCTCGTGTCGACTGCCGCACGCGAGGCGCAGGCCGCTCGACTCGCGGCGGGCGCGACGCAATCGGCAGCGGCTCCAGCTGCAATCGTGGCGAATACTTCGCTTGCGAGCCAGGCGGTCAGTGCGCCTGCGCGGCGTCGCATTGGCCGTTTTTTGTAAAACCGTTCAGACCCTTAAGAGAATAAGCCGGCGTGAGCGATCCCCAGCAATCCCAACCCGCAGAAGATAGTTTTATCTCGCACCTGATCGAACTGCGCGACCGCATTATTCGTGCGAGCGCTTCCGTGATCGTCGTATTTCTCGCCTTGGTCTATTGGGCGCCTAATATTTTTCACCTGCTGGCTCGCCCGCTTTTGCAAAACCTGCCCAAGGACGGGCGCTTGATCGTTACCGACGTCACCGGCTCGTTTTTCGTGCCGATGAAAGTCACCATGATGGTGGCGCTGGTAATTGCGCTGCCGGTGGTGCTTTATCAGATCTGGGCCTTTATTGCGCCAGGCCTGTACCAGCACGAAAAACGCCTGGTGCTGCCGCTCGTCAGCAGCAGCTATCTGCTGTTTTTGTGCGGCATGTCATTTGCCTATTTTTTGGTGTTTCCAACCATCTTTCGCGTGATGGCGCACTACAACGCGCCACTTGGCGCGCAGATGTCGACCGATATCGACAAATATCTGAGTTTTGCGCTGACCACCTTCCTCGCCTTCGGCATGACCTTTGAAGTGCCTATTGTGGTCGTGCTGCTGGTCCGCATGGGCATTTTGAGTATCGCCAAACTTAAGCAGATACGTCCTTACGTGGTGGTCGGTGCTTTTGTGGTGGCCGCCGTGGTGACGCCGCCCGACGTGTTCTCGCAACTGATACTGGCGATTCCGCTGATCCTGCTGTATGAAGTCGGCATTGTTGCAGCCTGGCTGCTGGTGCGGCAGGGCAAGCAAGTCAGCGGAGCGGACGAAGCCGCTTGAGGGCGACCGCTCGAGGGCGAGACCGGTCGAGGGCGAGACCGGTCGAGGGGCGCCGATCGAGTGAGTAGTGTCCCGCCCGACTGTTCACCGAAGCCGGCCGGCGCGATTCGGCCCAAGCGAAAGTTCGCCGGCCCAGTAAAAAGGGGGCATCGAATTACACGATGCACCCCTTTTTTTACCGCTGCAATGCACGGTGCTATACCAAACGCTTTATTCGTCCTGAGCGGTATCCTCAGCCGCCTGTTTCGGCGGCGGCGGGCGCGTACCGATTTTCACGTTCAGGGTTATTTCCTTGTTTTTGCGTATCACATGCAACTTGGCGTTCGCGCCGGGTTTGATTTGTGCAATAACGTTCAGCAGCTTGGTGGTGTCGTCGATATCTTCGTCGTTGACGCTCTGCAGAATATCACCGGGCTTCACGCCGCCTTTATCGGCAGGTCCGCCTTGCAGCACACCGGAAATAATCGCGCCGCTGGTCTGTTTAAGACCGAAGGAATTGGCGATTTCCGGCGTCAGGTCTTGCGGCTCGACGCCGATCCAGCCCCGCGTCACACTGCCCGTGGTAATGATGCTCTCCAGCACACTGCGTGCGGTCGTCACGGGAATGGCGAAGCCGATGCCCAATGAGCCGCCGCTGCGCGAATAAATGGCGGTATTGATACCGATCAAGTCGCCGTTGGCGTCCACCAACGCCCCGCCCGAATTGCCTGGGTTGATGGGCGCATCGGTCTGGATAAAATTCTCGAAGGTATTGATGCCGAGATGGTTTCGTCCCAAGGCGCTGATAATACCCATGGTGACCGTTTGGCCAACGCCGAACGGATTGCCGATAGCCAGCACCACATCGCCAATACGGGCGCCTTCCATACGGCCCAGCGTGATCGTCGGCAAATTGCTCAGACTGATTTTCAGCACGGCCAGATCGGTTTCGGGGTCGACACCGATTACTTTGGCCGTGGTTTCGCGGCCGTCGGCCAGCGCAACCTCGATCTGATCGGCGCCCTCGACCACATGTTGATTAGTTAAAATGTAACCTTCGGAGCTCACAATCACACCGGAACCCAGATTCGACGCGTCCTGGGCTTGCTGTTGCTGCTGTTGTTGAGCCTGTTGTTGATGAGTGGCGCCATTGCCAAAAAAATAGTTGTACAGTGGATCATCCATGCGCGGGTCGTGCGGACGCGGCGCTCCGCCTTTGCTGGAGAATACGTTGACCACGGCCGGCATCGCCTTTTGAGCTGCATCGGCGTACGACGCCACCGCCCGGTGCTGGGCAATATTGGGCTCGACTTCTTGCAGAGCGACAATCGGGGCCGCCAGTTGGTGCCCCAATTGGCCTTGCCGCTGCAACCAATCCGGCTTGAGCGTGACGACGATAAACAGCAGTGCCAACAATACGGTTACCGCTTGGGCAAACAACAGCCAAAAACGTCTAAGCATCTGAAATCTTAGAAAAAAAATCTGGGGGAGTTATGGACAGGATCGAATTGGAATTGTACTTGAACGATTTGCTCCAAGTGGGCAAGTTTCGAGATTATTGCCCCAATGGTTTGCAAGTCGAGGGCCGTCGCAAAATCGAGCGCATCGCCACCGGCGTCACAGCCTCGCTGGCCTTGCTCGAGGCGGCTCTGGAGTGGGGCGCAGATGCGGTGCTGGTACATCATGGCTATTTCTGGAAAAACGAATCCGCCCCCATTACGGGCCAAAAATACCGGCGTTTGCGCACACTATTGACTCACGATCTCAATCTGTTTGCCTATCATTTGCCGCTTGACGCCCACCCTGAGCTTGGCAATAACGTTCAACTCGGCGAGCGTTTCGGCTGGATTGTCGACCGCCGGATTGGCGGCAGCGGGCTGGATGCCGATTTGATCTGTATGGCGACCCTGTCTATGCCGGTCAGCCTTGAAGGTCTGACTGCCCAGATCGGTCGCACCCTGAATCGCGAGCCGCTGGTGATCGGCGACCCCGATCAGGAAATCCGTCGCGTCGCGTGGTGCACGGGCGGCGCACAGGGCTATTTCGATGCGGCGATTGCGGCCGGCGCCGACGTTTACCTGTCGGGTGAGATCTCCGAGCCGACCACCCATCTGGCCCGCGAAAGCGGCGTGGGCTATATTGCGGCCGGCCATCATGCGACCGAGCGTTACGGCATACAAGCCGTCGGCGCCCATTTGGCCGACACGTTTGACCTCCGGCATTTATTTATCGACATCGATAACCCCGTGTAGTCGGGCTAAGACGCTGTTTTCGCAGTAAAAGTTGCCCAAAAATCGCTGCAAGGCTTTAATCGCGGCTGCCGATTGTTTATAATCAGGGGTTCCGTTCGCATCTCGCAGGGTGCGTGCCCGGTAAAAACAACGATGCAGTACGAAAATAATACGGGTGCTTACGCCAGCCCTGGCTGGGGTGTCGGCGCCGTTTCGTTTTTTTGCCCAGGTTTTTAAGCAAGGTGCGCAGTCTTTCGGCTTTTAAGGAAACCAAAATATGATGGTCTTGTACTCCGGCACCACCTGCCCGTTCTCTCAGCGCTGCCGACTGGTTTTGTTCGAAAAAGGCATGGACTTCGAAATTCGCGACGTCGACTTGTTCAACAAGCCTGAAGATATCGCCGTGATGAATCCGTATGGCCAGGTGCCTATCCTTGTCGAACGCGACCTGATTCTGTATGAATCGAACATCATCAACGAATATATCGACGAACGCTTCCCGCATCCGCAGCTGATGCCTGCTGACCCGGTGCAGCGCGCCCGTGCTCGTCTGTTCCTGTTGAATTTCGAAAAAGAGCTGTTTGTCCACGTTGGCACCCTGGAAAACGAAAAGGGTAAGCCGGCAGAGAAAGCGCACGAAAAGGCGCGTTTGGCCATTCGTGACCGTCTGACGCAACTCGCACCGATTTTCGTCAAGAACAAGTACATGCTCGGCGAAGAATTCTCGATGCTTGACGTCGCGATCGCACCGTTGTTGTGGCGCCTCGATCATTACGGTATTGAACTGTCGAAAAACGCCGCGCCGTTGATGAAGTATGCTGAACGTATTTTCAGCCGTCCGGCTTACATCGAAGCATTGACCCCCTCAGAAAAGGTCATGCGCCGATAAGACGCCGCGCGCCGGCAAGCTCCCCGAGCTGCCGGCGCAAGTAAGGAACTACGATGCCCGAGACTTCCACTAAGCCCTATTTGCTGCGCGCCTTGTACGAGTGGTGTACCGATAATGGCTACACCCCGCATATCGCAGTGCGTGTCGACCAGCAAACACGGGTGCCGCGCGAATTTGTCCGCGACGGCGAAATTGTATTGAACATCAGCTTCGACGCGACCAACCAGCTGCAGATGGGCAATGACGCCATCGAGTTCAGCGCCCGCTTCTCCGGCAAACCTCACAAAATCGAAGTGCCGATCGCCAATGTGCTGGCCATCTACGCCCGTGAAAACGGCCAAGGAATGGCATTTCCGGTGGAAGAAGCACCACTGGACGGCGATGAGGGCGATCTCGATATGAGCGAAGTGATACCGCTGGAATCGGTGCCCAGTTCGGAGTTGAATGCCGATGCCGGTACTGCGCAAACGTCGAACCCTGGGCCTGATGCACCGAAAACCGGGCGGCCGCATTTGACGGTTATTAAGTAAGGTAGCGTGCCCCTATCGAAAAAAGCGGACCCCAGAAAATGAGGTCCGCTTTTTTTCGATTGATCTATAACAGCAATAGAGGGCGTACCCAGCTCACGGGTGGTGGATCGCGAGTCCACTTGCTGGCTGTAGATCGTGCCGGGTGCTTCGCTGCTTGTGTGTTGTGCTATCAGCGATGGCCGGACATTTATCGAACCGCTTAAAGTAAAGGACGCACATGACACGTCTCTATGACTACGCCATTATCGGCGGCGGCATCGTCGGGCTTTCCACCGGCATGGCGCTGACACAACGCTTCCCTGGCGCGAAAATCCTTGTCCTCGAAAAAGAGCGCTCGCTCGCCATGCACCAGACAGGTCATAACAGCGGCGTCATTCACTCAGGTATTTACTATAAACCCGGCAGTTTCAAGGCGAAATTCGCGCGAGCGGGCCGCGAGTCCATGGTCCGCTTCTGTGAAGAGCACGCCATCGCGCATGATCTCTGCGGGAAGGTGATTGTTGCGACCCAAGCCGATGAATTGGTTTTGCTGGACAATCTATATCAACGCGGACTGGAGAACGGCCTCGATATACACCGGATAGGCGTAGAGCAGCTTAAGGAAATCGAACCGCACGTCAGGGGGCTTGCCGCGATTCGAGTTCCTGCTGCCGGTATTGTCGATTATCAGGCTGTCTGTCGCGCTTATGCGCGCGTGATCAGCTTGGCAGGCGGCGACATCAGGGTCGGAGAGCGCGTTCTGTCGATCAAGCATGAGCTTGGCCGTGTTGTGCTGGAAACGCGCAGCGCTGTGTTCGAATCGAAGTTTATAGTGAACTGTGCCGGCCTTCATTCTGACCGTGTGGCACACATGGATCAGGCGGCCGATGACCTCAAGATTGTCCCGTTCCGCGGTGAGTATTATGAACTCGTCCCGCAGAAGCGGCATTTGGTGAAGCATCTGATTTACCCCGTGCCCAATCCCAATTTCCCTTTCCTGGGTGTGCATTACACCCGAATGATAGGTGGTCACGTTGAGGCGGGGCCCAACGCTGTTCTGGCCTTGAAGCGCGAAGGGTATCGCAAGACCGATGTGAACTTGAGAGATTTAGCCGAAATTGTGATGTACAAAGGTTTTTGGAAATTGTCATCGAAATATTGGCGGGAAGGTCTCGAAGAGATGAAACGCTCTATCAGCAAAGCCGCGTTTGTTCGTAGCTTGCAGGCTCTTATCCCGGAAATTCGTTCCGAAGATTTGATTCCGGCGCCCGCTGGAGTCAGAGCGCAGGCCTTGATGTCAGACGGAAGCCTGGTGGACGACTTCCATTTGATTAAGCGGGATCGCGCCATTCACGTCTGCAATGCACCGTCTCCCGCGGCGACAGCGTCCATCGAAATTGGACGGTATATTGCCGAGCAGATAGCCGCAGGATACGGCGGATAAACAGGTCTGTCTGTTGCAATTGCGCGCGTTATGGCGGGGTTGATGACGCATCAAACAACTAAACTGATCTGTCTATCAGATACTCGGCCTGAAGGCTATTTGAAATTAATATCGGGTCACATAAAAAACCAGTGTTGGTGCCATGAAGTTGTTCTGCGTGGTTTCCGCATTTCCTTCGCTGTCGATTCAAAGTAGACTGCTTGTGGCAGCTAGTCTTCGGAGGTAATAATGCGCGACAAGTCCGGTAGCAGGTTTAGCGGAAGATTTTCGCTTTACGTTATTATCAGTTTGCTCGTCCTGGCAGCCGCATTAGGCGGCGCCTATGCGTGGATCAGCCGCGGCGCCCAGAAGGAATCGGCGGCGCCGCTTGAACATGTGTCGATTTCGAATTTCTTCTATACCGGTTCATGCTCCGCGATCGCCGCGCAAGCGAAAGGGTATTTCACAAGCGAAGGCATACAAACCAGTTTTCAAGCTTACGGCAGTGGCCCGGGGACCTTGGAGGCGATGTTCAGCGGCAAGACCGACCTAGCCATCTCGGGTGAAATTCCGGTCATGTTCTCCGTGATGAACGGGCAACCGCTGTCTGTGATCGCGACAATCGTCAAGGCCGAGAACGTGGTCGGCATCGTCGGCAGAAAAGATCGAGGGATCACCACGCCGGCCAGCCTACAGGGAAAACGTATTGGCGTGACGCTCAGAACCGCTGGGCACTTCTTGCTCAGCACATTTCTGGCCCAGCAGAAACTGTCTGCCAGTGACGTGATCATAAAAAATTACGATACCCAGGATCTGCCGGGCGCGCTGGCGAGAGACGAGATCGATGCCGCCTCGACATGGGAGCCGATGCTCGGTGAGCTTGAAACACAGCTCGGCGCTAATGGCGTGACCTTTATAGCCGGGGGGCTGTACAGTCCGACGCTGCACCTCGTCGGCACGCAGGCTTATGTCGCCAGTCATGCCCAGACACTACAGAAGATCCTGCTTGCCCTGATCCGTGGGGCCGATTTCTGCTCGGATAATCCTGATGAAGCCCGCGAGTTGGTTGCGGCTTCTTTAAGAATCAACCCGGAAGATTTGGCGGGATCGTGGCCCGATTATCGATTCCGTGTCACTCTCGACCAGAGTCTGGTGCTTCAGCTTGAGAATGAGAGTCGCTGGGCTATCAAGAACAAACTGAGCAACCGCGGCGATATACCTAATTACTTGGGTCATCTCGATATCGACCCATTACAGGCCGTCGCGCCTGCGGCGATTACCGTGATTCACTGAGATAATTTCAACCTCAGTCGGATGGGGAGGATGGCCCGCAAATCGGCGCTTCAGGCCTGATCGCGGCAAGGTAGAGCGCTGCCCGCGCCAAGCCGGCTGAAATTGGCGAGGTTTAGCTTTAATATACGGTTAATTGAGTTAACCGTGAAACCCGTGAACAGTACACCCTACCTCGAAATACTCGAAAAGCTTGGCGGACACTATATTCGCCAGGATGCCAGCCGTCGTGAATGGTGGCGCGTGAATGCCTCGGAACGCCCCAATTTGTTTCGCCTGGAACATGGCTTCGATCAGGACGCAAGCGATCTTGAAATGGAGGTAGATAGCGAAAATCTGGCGGCAAAATTTCGCAAATGGGAGCGAGAAGGTTTTGTGCGCGAACCGAGCGCAAGCGATGAAGCTGCCGTAACGCTTGCGGTTGAGCCTCACTTCAACTTTATGCAAGAGCTGGCGCGGCTGCGGGTGTCGACTACGCGCTCGGCGCAGTCTGACGCGGCACGGCCCCACGTGATGATTGGCAATATCGCATTTCCGCTCGGCGCCGGCGGGCCGCTTACGCCCACGGTGAACCCGGCCTATTTGTTCCCATCGCGGCACGACGACATTATCGCGGACATCATCGAAAATCGCCGTCTTCTGCTCATCGGTCACACGGGCTGCGGCAAGACCAGCTTGATCGAACAAGTCGCCGCGCGTTCACAGCATGGCGTGATCCGCTCGAATATGAATGGTCAAACGACAATCGGTGACTTTGTCGGTTTCTGGACCGTCAAAGGCGGTGAAACGGCGTGGGTGGACGGCGTGCTGCCGGTAGCGATGCGTACCGGAGCCTGGTTGATTATCGACGAAATCGATTTCGCGGAACCGGCGATTCTGGCCGTGCTGACAGCCGTGCTGGAATCGACCGGGCAGTTGATGCTCAAGGAAAAAGGTAACGAAATTGTCGCGCCGCACCCCGATTTTCGTTTGTTTGCCACTGCCAATGCGGTTGGTGCGATGAGTCAGTTTCGCCATCTGTATCAGGGCGCCAACTTGATGAACGAAGCTTTCCTCGATCGATGGCGGGTCTATCTGATTAATTATTTGTCGCCGCAAGAAGAGGCCCAGGTGTTGGTTCAAACCCTTGCTCCTGCGATTACGCTGCCTTTGGCGCGGACGCTGGCCGCTATCGCGGCTGATTGCCGTGCGGCATTTGCACGCGAGGATTTGTCCAGTGCCTTCTCGACCCGGCGCCTGCTCGATTGGGCCGAGTTGATGGTGCGCGTAGGCGACCCGGAGCGGGCCGCCGAGCCGACCATTTATGCAAAGGTGAGCCCAGCCGACGCGGCTTTGATACGTAGCGTGATTCGCCATCATATCGATATTGCGCCGGCCTCCTAAGTATGAAACCCGGCTCGCCTTTTCTCGGTTTCGATTTTGAATCCACCCTGAGCAAAATCGCCCGCGTCTTGACCCGACAGTATCAAGTGGAAGTTGTGTTCAGTCCAAGCGGGCCGCGCGTCGAACCCAATCGGATTATTATCCCGGAGCTCGATCGGACCGATCCGGCTCAACACGATGTGTTGATCGGCTATCTGGATTTGCTGGTGGCGCGCGCTAAGCATTCGCAATTGGCGGAGCTGAACAAACCGGGCCGGTCACTGGAAATCCGGCTTGCGCAGATCATAGAGGATAAGCGCGTATGCAGCTTGTTGCTGCACGATTATCCCGGCGCGCAGTGGTTTTTGGGGCGTCTGCGCGAGCATGCGCAGCAGGATGCGTCACGGCGCTGGGAACAGCTGTCGTGGAGCGCACGTTTGATCTGGCTGATCGAACGCGCGCTCTGGGATGAACCGATGCTGCCGCGCTTTGCCGGTGCTTCGCTGCAAGCGAGCCTCAGCACGCTCCACGAAGCGCTGCAAGCCGCGCAGTGTAGTCGCTCGACGCGCGCTAGCCTGGATGCGGCCCGTGAGATCGTCAGCCGAGTCCGTATGTTGGACGCTGGTCGTGTGAATAATATGATGCTGTCGGCCGACGCCGAGCACGGCGCTGACGCAGATCGCGGTGAGCTCGCCGACGCCAATCAAACTGACGGCGACGACGACAGCAACCAGGCCGGCGAGCCGGCGGTCGAGCCGCCCGCCAGCGGCGCTTCGCTGGACAGCGAGAGTAGCGATGCGGTCGGCATGAGCCAGTCTATGCCGGGGGGCAGTCAGTTGGCGCCGCAAGCTGCCGCGGGCATGCAGACCGACGCGATTTATCAGCGACCGGTTTTATCAATTCCGCTGACGACCGAATTCGATCTCGTCACCGATCTGACGGGCAGGGGGGAGTCGGCCGCTTGGCTGCACCTGCGCCGCGCCGCGCGGGCTGAGACAGGCGCTTTGCAAGCCAAGCTTGAGCGCGTTTTGCGGGCCGATGCGTGGACCCACTGGAAGCGCGAACAGGAACGCGGTGAGATTGACCGTAGCGCCTTGGCTCGGATGGTCAGTGCGCCGGGCTATCGCACGCCCTTTAAAGTGAAGCGCGTCACTGAAGGCCGCGACACGGCGATTACACTGTTGCTCGATCTGAGCGGTTCGATGGCGGGCGAGAAAATCGCTTTGGCGCGTCTCTGTGCGGCAGCACTGGCCGACGCGCTGACGCAGCTCGATTTTGCCTGCGAAGTGCTCGGTTATAGTTCGATCGAGTCGCCGGAAATGCGCGCGTTTTTCGAGGCCAGCGTGGCTGCCGGCCGCGATTTGCGGGGCTATAACCGTAGCCTCGAGCGCCTCGATCTGCGAATCTTTAAGCGCTTCGATTCGAGTGATTTATCCGGTATTGCCGGCATCGAATGCGGTCACGAAAATCCCGATGGCGAGTGCCTGACGTGGGCCGCCAATCGCTTGGCCGAGCACCCCGCCGAGCGTCGGATTCTGATGGTGCTTTCGGATGGCTATCCGGCCAGCGGGGACGGCCACCCCGCGATCCTGCAAACCGATTTACACCAACGGATTCAAGCCATTACCCAAAGCGGCATTGAGTTGATCGGGATCGGCATACTCGACGATGCGGTGGAAACGTTTTATCCGGTTTCGGTAGTGGTGCGCAAGCTCAGCGAATTACCCGCGACCGCGCTGGCTACCTTGAGTCGGATGTTGACTCGGGGCGGAGGGGGGTAAAAGAAGCCCAAACTCAAGCCGACATCGCAAACCTCCCCTGCGTTTGCAGCGAGAACAGCCGTGCATACAAGCCACCTTCCTGGCTAAGCAAATCCTCATGCGAGCCGCTTTCCACGACTTTACCGTGGCGTAACACCAGGATTAGATCAGCATTCATGACCGTGCTGAGCCGATGCGCAATAATCACCGAGGTACGCCCCGTCAGCAAGCGGTCCAGGCCGTACTGCACCAAATGCTCCGATTCGGAGTCCAGTGCGCTGGTCGCTTCGTCAAGGATGATTAACTGCGGGTCTTTAAGGATGGCTCGGGCGATGGCAATCCGCTGTTTCTCGCCACCCGAGAGCTTGATGCCGCGCTCGCCGACCAAGGTGTCGTACCCCGTCTCCAGGCGCTGAATAAAATCGTGAGCGTTTGCCGCGCGGGTGGCGGCTTCCACGTCTTCTACACTAGCGCCGGGTCGGGCAAAGGCGATGTTCTCGGCGATGCTGTCGTTAAACAGCGCAACATCTTGCAGCACCACACCCATTTGCGCGCGCACGCTGCGCTGCTGATATGCGTGCAAATCCCGGCCGTTGATCAGGATGCGACCCTCGCTGGGATCGTAAAAGCGCATAAGTAATTTGACAATCGTAGTCTTGCCGCTACCGCTCATTCCTACCAGCGCCAATGTCGTGCCGCGCTTCAGATGGAAGCTTACGCGGTGCAAGGCGAACTCTTGCTTGCCCGGATAATGGAAACTGACATTGTCGAAGGTGATAGTTTCCAGTTGCGTCAAAGCTATTGCGCCTGGGTGGTCGGCCTGCTCGGAGTCGACGTCCAGCAATTCGACCAAACGCTCAGCAGTGCTTTCTATTTCACCCGCTTGGTTAATCTGCCGTGCGATTGGGCCGATGGTGTTGACGAGATTTTGAGTCAATGTGAGCACCAGCAAAATATCGCCGGCAGTGAAATGTCCATGCAAAGCGCCGCGAACCGTCAGTGTCACCGCCGCAAAAACGCCAAAGGTGTTGACCACATTCAGCATTTGTTCCGAGCGCCATTCGGTCTTGTGCAGATTGTCTCGAACGACTTTCCATTCTGCCTGCGTATCGTCGTAGCGCTGTTTGACTGCCGGCTCGCCGCCGAAGCTGCGTACGGTGGCGATATTGCTGACCATTTCCGCCAATAATCCCGTCATACGCCCGGCGAGTGTCTGCCAGCCGCGCCGATAAGGACGGGTCCAATGGACGGTGCGATAGGAAATCCAGAAGTTAAACAACAGTACGCCGGTCATGATTGCTCCGACGATCGGCGCTTTGATGGCCAGCACACTGACAATAAAGAGCGTTTGCAGGATGCTGGCGAGAGTGCCTTCGGTCATCGCCGATAACCACATGGTGATGGTGGTGATGGTGCCGAAACGATCCATGATTTCGCCGACGCGGGTTTTCTCGAAGTAGTCGATGGACTTGTGCGTCATATTGTCGAACACGCGCTGACGGAACGTGCTGACCGTATCCAGCCATAGGTCGTCGGCGAGCTTGTTTTGCAGTGCGCTAAACACCACGATCCCCAGCCGCAAGGCAAAGAAGATCGACAGCAGAACGGTAATGTTCCAGCTTGCTTCGGCGTGGCCAATTTTCCCGGCAAACAAACGCGACATCACATCCACAATATTTTTGTAAAGATAGGGTGTCGCCGTGCCGATCAAGCCCAAGGAAGCTCCTACCGCGATGACGCCGATCACGCGGCCTCGATATTCGGGGATGAGCTGAATAGTGCGCCAGATATTTTTCATCGAATGCCAAGTAAAGCTGAACCATGGAATGGTCGCGACCCGGCCGTTGGGCGTGTTGCCGATCGGTCGGAGTTCAAAATTTCAAAAGAGGCGGGCGTGTGGGTAGATGCGCGCCCGCCATAGATGTGCCGTCAGGCTGCTTTGGCTTGAATGCCTGAGTTCAAGCGCTCCTGGGCAAGTTCAAATGGGCGTTGGTCCAGCCATGCATGTACATCGATAGCATTGGGAATAAATTGCCAGCGATGCAAGAAGTCGCTGAAATCCTGCAGCGCTAAAACCGATTGTTCGGCAAAGTCGGTACGTAGACGCAAGTGCGCGTTTTCGCCGTAGGCGGCCGTGACATGGAACTCGCTGCTATTAGTTTCACGAGCCAAAAAGCGGCGCGTTTCATCGGCATGCTCATAAGCCCAGTGTTCGGCGCGCAAAACTTGTTCTACCAAACGTACCGCGGAATCGAGATGTTTGTCGAGCAGGTTGAGGTCGACCGTCAGAGTGCGAGGTGTGCCGTTGTTGGCGCGTATCAGCGGCTCCGGGTGCGAGCCCGTGTCGATCACGGTATGTAATCCGAATTGGTTGGCGATTTGGACAGCATGAGCGCCTTTCAGGAAAATCGCGTCGACTTCGCCACGCAACAGACCGACTAATTCTGCATTGCGTCCGCCGGCTCTTTGCCTACCCGAAAATAGCGAAGTGCCGGCAACCCTTTGAGCGGGCTCGTCGCTATAGCCGCCATTGATGGAGAAGTCGACCAATTCGACATCCGATACTTCAAGACCCTCCAGCTTCAGCGCATTTTCCAAACCGCGCAGCGCCTGCGCGCGCGTGAAGTCGATCTGGACATTTTGCCATTTCGGCAGACCGAAGGTGCGGCCTTTTAGATCACGTACGGTTTTGATGCCCGAGCTTGGCAGCGTCAGAATCAGCTGGACTTCATCGGCCCACGATAAACCCAGAACGCGGGTTTCACGACCGACGGAACGCGCCCAAATAGCCGGAATGTTACCGCCATGGCGCACCGAGTTCTGCAATGTATGATCGAAATGGGATTCACGTACCGACTGCTCGTTCGATTCGCGAAGCGACTTCAATTCGGTCGATTGGGCGCGGAAACTTTCTTCCAACCAACCGCGCTGGTAGGCGATGCCGAGACCGGTCGGAACGGGACAACGGGTGTACCACAGTGTGTCGAGCGCTTCGCTCATAGTGTTTCTCCAAGGCTTAGGGTCGTGACCGCGTTTCAGACGAGCGCGATCGATTGAGCGTACGGACTCTCGACATGTGTCGACGAGTCACGCACGAGTGGCAGCACCTCCTGTCCGATGCGCAAGGCTTCTTCTAGGTGAGGGTTGCCAGCAAGGATGAAAGTCGAGATGCCCGCATCGCGAAACTCGGCGAGACGTTCTGCGACATTCTGATAGTTACCCACCAGACCGACAGCGGGTCCGGGCTTGGCCAGGCCGAAGCCGGCCCACAGATTGGGTCCGACGATCAGGTCTTCGAAGCGCTTTGCATGCTCGTGGTAGGCGGTTTGACGCGCAGCGCCAACAGAGTCCGAACCACCGCTGCTACGCTTGGTCTGGCTTCTCGTTTTCTCATCGATGCTATTGAAATGGCGGCGTGCTTCGGCCCATGCTGCTTCTTCTGTTTCACGCGCCAGTAAATCGATACGGATTCCGAAGCGCACACTACGGCCTTGCTCGGCCGCCAGCTCGCGTACGCGGTCGATATGCGGTTTCAGTACGTGGATAGGTTCGGCCCAGTTCAAGTAGACGTCGGCATGCCGTGCCGCGACTTGCAGCGCTGGTTCCGAAAAGCCGGAAAAGTACACGCCCGGCCGTCGTTCGCGGCGTAAGGCCGGATTCAGCGAGCCTTGCTCGATCTTGAAAATTTCGCCATCGTAGGAAAAGCGTTCGTTTTCCCATAGTCCTTGTACGATATCGAGAAATTCGCCAGTACGTTTGTAGCGTAAATCGTGCTCCAGAAAATCTCCATTGGCGCGCTGTTGTGCCGGAACGCCGCCGGTGATGATGTTCCATTCGAGCCGGTCGTGCGATAGGTTCTGCAGGATAGCCGCTTGTTGCGCGGCGTAGGCGGGCAGGGTCCAGGCCGCTTGAAAGGCAATCAGGAATTTGATGCGGCGCGTCTCGCGTGCCAGTGCTGCTGCGGCGATCCAGGGCTCGGGGCCGGTCGGCAACAAGGCGCCCTCGAAGCCCGCCAATTCGGCCGCCTTGGCGACTTGCGCGATGTAATCGATATACGTAAAACCGTCAGGGCTACCGTCGGCCAAGCGGCCGGGGGCAATATTGCCTGGCCGCCAGGCAGGTGCGCCGCGAGAATTCTTGTCAGTTGCGAGATTGGAGCCGTCGCTGCCCAGAGGTAATCGCCAAAAAAATTCGGTACTCATGCATGCCTCGCTAAGGATCTCGGGCAGCGATGGTTGCTACCCGACTGGCACACCTATATGCAACGACCATGCCAACACACGAAACTCAATAACAACGGTGGCTTGAGGTTGGAAGCTGTTGCGAGCCCAACAATTTCTAAGCAACTCGGTGGCTTTAGTGCGCCAAAACCACCAGCAGACAGCGGGTACAAAAAGCGAGTTGTCGACCCATAAAACGAAAGTCCTGTACCGCACATTGTTTGATAAATTTTCTAGCGGGCGAATTTTCGAGACATCGTACTAAGGAATGGTTTGCTCGCCGATTGACATTCCGTAATCGTCCGCCGGGTGATCACCTGTTGTCGCGAGGTCGCTCGACACCAGCAATCGGTGGCGTCGTAGCAGTGTTCTCATGACGTTGCGCGTGACGCCAAGCAGCGCTGCCGCGCGTACCTGATTTTCGCCGCTGCTACGAAAACCGCTGCTTACTATCAGTGACTCGAGTTGATTGAATAGGTCGGGTGGTGGGGCGTCGAACAAGCGTTCAAGTTGGCTGCCAATAATCGCCAGCGGCGCGTCATCGGTCGCGCCAGATAAGCCGGTATCCGACCCGTTATCGCGCCACGTGCTATCCCATTCAGATTCATTCCAGCTACCGGCCATCTTCAAGTGCTCGGGCTCGAGATCTGCACCATCGGCTACCAACAGGCCGAAATGGATCACATTTTCGAGCTCGCGAATATTGCCGGGCCAAGGGTAGCGAAGCAAGATTGCGAGCGCACGCGCAGACAGACGGACCGGCTCGCGGCCCAAGCGCTGCGTATATTGCTTGAGGAAATGTTCGGCCAGCGGGGCGATATCGCCTGGACGTTCGCGCAGCGGCGGCAAGCGTACCTGCGCGATATTCAAGCGATACAGGAGATCGAGCCGGAAACGACCCGCATGGACTGCATGGTTTAGATCGACGTTGGTCGCAGCGACCAAGCGCACATTAACCGGGATCGGTTTGCGCGCACCAATTCGCACGACCTCGCGTTCCTGCAATACGCGCAACAATTTCACTTGCAGCGGCAGCGGCAGATCGCCGATTTCGTCAAGAAACAGCGTACCGCCATCGGCTGCCTCGAACCAACCTTGACGTTGCCCGACCGCCCCCGTAAACGACCCCGATTCATGTCCGAACAACTCACTCTCGGCAAGCTGCTCACTGATGGCGCCGCAATTGACGGCCAGGAAAGGGCCCGTGCGACCGCTCAGTCGATGTACGTGTCGGGCGACGAGTTCTTTGCCGGTACCGGTTTCGCCATTGATCAACACCGGCACATCGCTGGGCGCCATACGTTCTAGATAGTCGAGTAGCGCACGCGAACTAGCGTCGGCGAAGACCATGGCCTTGGCGCGTATCGACAATGGCTGCGCGTCGTCAAGCGCGAGGAAGGTAGTTGTTTGCTTATCGTTCTGCGTCACGTTCGGTTTCCTGGTTGCACCGCTCGCAAATGGCCACGACGCGAGACACGTGTGTAAGGACATTGCAATAGCTGAATTTATGTCTTGCCGATGTACAGGACAACCAAATTCATCTGCGTTCGATATATCCAGTCGTGCAATGGCTCGCTCAAACGCCGACGACGAGACGGTTTTTAAGCCAGCGTCTGCTCTGATTTAGACAGGGTGCTGCTGCATTCAATACAGAAAATAGGTTTTCTCGGCTCTCCGGAAACCGGCGCGCGATCTGCTCGTCAAGTCACAAACCCTTGTGAAATCAGGGGGAACGTAAGAAGGCGCGGTACTTGGCATGCTTAGTGCTCAGAGTGACCCCAGGTTCAAGAAAAACAAGCAATCCAATTAAACATTCCAATGGGGAAATCAGTGCAAGCCGAACACGCCCGTCTCACATCCGCCACATCTTCCGCGCCCAGGCGCATTATTTCTGCCGCATCGAGCCGTGGTGATCGACCCTGCATGACGGTCATCGCGGTCGCGACGCTATTGCTGGCAAGTTCGTTTGCGGTTCAGGCGCAGCAAGCCAATCAAAGTTCGACGACTCCGCCAGCGGCGAGCGCCAGTCCGGCGAGCGCGGCCAGTGCTGTTGCACCTTCCAAGGCGAGTAAGAAAAAGCCGACGACTGCTGCGGTCAATGCTGCGCCCAAGCAACTCGGCGCAGTCACGGTGACGGCGCAACGGCGCGAACAGGATATCCAGGACGTTCCGGTGCCGGTCACTGCTGTGAGCGGCAGTTACTTGGAGACGGCCAATATGACCAACTCGAATGACATCGCGCGGGTGGTGCCGAATTTCTCCGCGCAATCGAGTGGCGGCCTGACTTCAAAGCCACGCTGGTTTCTGCGTGGCATCGGCTCGAACGACCCGTCGGTCAATCTTGAAGGACCGATCGGCATCTATCAGGATGACGTATTTATTGCCTTGGCATCCAGCCAGATATTTCCGATTTACGACCAGCAACGTGTCGAAGTCGTAAGTGGCCCGCAAGGTACCCTGTGGGGTAAGAACACGGACGGCGGCGCCATCAATTTTGTTTCGCAAAAACCGACCTTCGATTACGATGGCTATGCCAAACTAGGCTTTGGCAATTACGGCACACGCAATATCGAGGCTGCGGTTGGCGGTCCGATCAAAGACGACGCACTTGCTGCGCGGGTGTCGTTTCGTTGCGACGAGACAAATGGTTATGCCCACAATAACTATACCGGATCAAACCAACCGAATTACACCGATTGCGGCGGGCGTATTCAATTGCTGGCCTTGCTCGCGGATAATTTCACCGCGCTGGTCAATGCCCACTTCGCTAGCTACAAGGGTTCGGCTTCTCCCAGCTATCCGATTGGCATACACGCGGGCGGCGCAGATAACTATGGTTTTATCCCGACGTATGGCACAGACCCGCAAATCGGCGATTCCTTTTATGCCGGTTATAGCAATGTCACCAACGATACCGCTGGCGCCAGCGTCACTTTGAATTATCAATTTGACCGACTGAAGCTGACGTCGATCTCGGCTATCGAGACGGCTCACGACGATTTGCTCCAATTGCCTGGTACGGCGCCGTCTCCATTGGTGCCCAATCAAAGCGCCTCATATTCGACGTCCGACTTCCGTCAAGTATCCGAGGAAATCCGCTTGGCTTCGCCGCAGACCGACCGTTGGAATTGGTTGGTCGGTTATATGTTCTTCGACTCAAGTCTGGATTATCAGTCTGTGTCGGCCACCATTGCACCGTCGACCAGCACATCTTATTTGAGCCAGCCGCTGCACCAGGCTGACCAGAGCAACGCGCTGTTCGGCAGCACAACCTACAATTTTACCGATCGCCTTTCATTGACGGCAGGTCTGCGCTATACACGCGAAACCAAGTCGGTGGAAGAAAGCCGAATTGTTAGTGGCGCGGCCGGCTCGGTGGTATTCAATAATCAGGCAACTTTTTGGCCACTGTCTTCGGTTTCATCGCCGCTGACGACGACCAACTTGAGCGCTGGCGGCAGTTGGAGTCAGACCACCTTCGATTTGACGCCGCAGTACAAATTGAGCCAGGATGCATTGGTTTATGCACGTTATGCGACCGGTTTCCGCTCGGGTGGTTTTAACCCGGCGATTGCGGTAACAGCGGGTGTTCCGACCATACAGGCGATCCAGCCGGAAACGCTGACTGACTATGAAGTGGGCTTTAAGAGCGCATGGTTGGACAAGCGCGTGATTTTCAACGTCTCGGCTTTCGATTATCAATTGAAGAACATTCAATTGAATGTCCAGGAGCCGAATCCCTTGGGCCTGCCGAATCAAACCACTAGCACCACGCAGAACGCCGCCAATGGCACGGTCAGAGGTCTCGAATTTGAAGCCCAGTTGCTGCCGACCGAAAACCTGCGCCTGTGGACAGGGCTCGGGTTTCTGGACGCACATTACACCAACTTCCTGACATACCAAGGCACGACTCTGGTCAATGCCAGCGGCAATACTTTCTATCGCACGCCCCATAGTACGGTGACACTGGGCGCCGATTATCGTGTGCCGTTTTTCTCGGCGATCGGCGGCAGCCTTTTGTTTAGCACCGACTGGAGCTACCGCAGCCATATCTTCTACAATGCGGTGGTGCAGAACGATCCGGTGCAGCAAGAAGGCGGCTATGTATTGGGTAACGTGAGTGTGACTTACACGGATCCGACGAAGAAATGGGATCTTGAGCTGTATGCCAATAACGTGCTCAATCGTTCCTACGTGATTCTCTCGCAGGTCGCCGCCAACGGAGCTTATCCGACGGCGCTCGGTGAGCCGCGTTACTTTGGTATTACCGGCACCTATCATTGGTAAAATTCTAGCGGCGCCAGCGGTCGTGCCGTCGATATCAATCGGAACAAAAGTTTGCAGCTTGCCGCAAACTCCGGGGCCTGCTCACGCAATCGGTGAGTGGGCCTCAGTGTCCTGTCTTGCAAGGCGTTTGATTAATTTCATATCGAACGGATTGGCGAGGCAGGGTACGCATTCCTTTATCAATTTCAACCTAGCGATGGCAAGCGAGTTTCATGGTCCATAATCCCGAAGAAATCTGCTGTATCCGGCCGCCGGTGCCGACACCGTTATCAATTGCCTGGCATCTCGGCTGGTTGCAGGACATTATGCGCGAGGAAAAAATGCTCTTGCGTACGCAGCTCGAGAGTAGCCGTAGTTCACAGGGGACTTCACCGCACGAACAGCACGATTTGCCCGATTCTCTGCGGCAAGGGGGTAGCGTGCCCGCATTGTATGGACGAGCAAATGGCCAGCCAAGTCGCGTGATTGGCTTGACCTGGACGGATGAGTTCCAAGCGATAGCCGCCTTGCCGATGGCCCATATCTATACACCGAAAGATTTGCGTGGACGCCGCATTGGCTTACCGAAACATACGGTGACGGTCGATCACAATCGTGCCGCTGCGCTGCGAGCAATCACCTCCGTATTAGCCGCCGAAGGTATCGGTCGCCATGAAGTCGAATGGGTCGATTTACCCGACCATGCCTTGCCGGCTACCACACGTGACGACGTTGTCCGCTCAATCGACACCGGGCGCCGTGGACGGCATACGTTTGCCAACGAAGCGCTTGCGCTAAGTCGCGGTATTGTCGATGCCATCTATTTGAAAGATGTGCGCGGTGCGGAGACGGCGCATATGATAGGCGCTCAAGTCGTCGTCAATATCGGCTTTCACCCGGACCCCTTACTTCGGATCGGCAATGGAACGCCGCGCCCACTCACCATCAACCAGAGTTTATTGGAGCGACGTCCCGAGTTAGTGCGACGCTTGCTCGGGCGTATTGTTGCAGCAGGCGAATGGGCTGCCAGCTATCCTGAACAGGCGATTGATTTGATCGGTCGTGAAACCGGTTGGACGCGCAATTGGATACGCTATGCGTATGGGAATAAGGTGCATGAGCATCTGCGGCTCGATCTCGGGCGTCAATCGATAGCGGCCCTGGAGACTTTCAAGAATTTCCTGCTGGGAGAAAGCTTTTTGCCTGGCGACTTTCATATCGAACAATGGATCGATCCTGCTCCACTGTCGGACGTCATGCGCGAGCTGCCGGCAGAGCTCAAAGGTCGACGCATCGAGATGCCGGAGCAGGCACTGTTTCACTGACTGCTTGACCCCTCAGTAAGTGCGAGGCGCTGATGTATAGGCACCTCGCATACGATTCATTAAGCGGCCGACAGGACCGTGTGTCCGGGGGCGTGAACCTCACCACGCCTTGCTGTCAGCGCAATAATGGCGCAACCATTGAACAATGGGGCCGGTGGTTTCATTTGGCCGACGCGCTTAAGGTTGTCGTCCAATAGCTGTCCAGTTTCAGGTTTTTCAATGCCGCATTGACAAATCTCGGGTCGAAGAAGTGTTGCGTATCGACTGCGCTGGAGATGATGCCGCTTTGTTTGGCGTAATCGCTTTCGGCTGAATAATGCTGGATCAAGCCCGGTGTAAACAACGGTGACCATTGATCCTTCCAGCCGATATCATCTTCGGCATATTGTCGGCGCAAAGAGCTTTCAGGGGTACCTGCCCGAGAGGCAATCGCGAAAAATTCATTTTGGTTGCCTGGTTGCGACACCCAATACTGAGCTTTGACGAAGGCCGTGGCGACGAGTTGCGTGAGGTCGGGGTTATGTGTGACAAAATCGTCGGTTCCCCATAATTCCGCGCGCATGCGCCAGTCGCTTGGCTCCTTGCGGCTGGTCCAGATGATGCGCGCCAGTTTCTTGTCTTCGAGCAGGAACGATTCGCTCAGTGTGAATTCCCCATCGATCTTGCCGGCTGCAATGGCCGCCGCGCCCGCTTCCGGATTCAGATTGATGATATGAAAATCGGAAAACTTCAATCCGGCTTGGTCGATGAGCTTGCGAAACTGATATTCCCAAGGCCGTCCGCGATTGATGGCGACACGTTTTCCAACCAGATCTTTAATCGATTGCGCGCTTGATCCATTGGGAACAATCAAGTAGGTATTCATTCCGGCGCCGCCCGGCACGATGATGCGCGTGGCGACGCCATTGGCATTGACGACAATCGAAGGAAGATCGCCATAGGCGGCAAAGTCGACACTATGGTTGACCAAGGCTTCGTTGACCTGGGTTGCGACCGCCGCGGGCGACACCGGTACATATTCCAGCGCGACGCCGCGTTTTTTAAGTTCCTGTTCGAGCCAGCCATCGCGATGAACAATTTCCGAAGCGCCGTTGAAGGTGGCGTGGCCGGCGTCGTAACTGGCGATCACGGCAATCCGCACGACTTTGGCCTCATCGGCGGCGCGCGCCGATGAGGTGGCGCATACCAGGCCGGCGATAAGCGTTGCATGCAAAGCGCGTTGCAGCAGGGTGAGCAAGGGTTTCGGAATCGGCATGGTGTGGTCCTATTCGACTCGCGCAGCCGACCCGGCAAGACCGGTCATTTTCCATTGCTGTTCGATCACGCCGGGGCCGAACTCCTTGGAGCCGCCGAGCGTTTCCGCCAGTGCCTGAAAGTACGCGCCTTCTTCGAGAATTAGGATGTATTTGGAGACTTCGATAATATTCTTGCCCCAGAAGGTCGAGCCACCATTTGCCTCAAGGATGGCCGGGATATTCGGGTCGCGCCGAATCTGTTCATTGATAAAAGCCGGTTCACCGGGACGGCGGTCGATATAAATCGGAATCTCGCGTGCCAAAGTGTAACGCTGCGCCGGAGCATACTGGATCGGCAGCACGCGATGAGCGCTGGCCCAGGCGCCCAGATAAGGGCCATGTACATGAATCACGACACCGACATCAGGCTGCTCGCGAAACACATCCGCATAGCGCTTACCGGCGCCGCCGCTTTTGGCGTCACCGAAGAGCACCTGGCCATCGAAGCCCGCAACCACGGGTTTGACTTCCTGGTCGTCGTCCCACGGGCTTGGCGCATGCAGGCCGACCACTAGCTGTTCACCCGGGATCCGCGCATAGGCTTGAAAAGTGTTGGTGGCCGACAGGCTGCCGCTGGTCTTGAGTACACGCGCAGCTTTGTCGAAATCGCGGCGTGCTTGCTGTACGAAAGCCGCAATATGAGAGGCAAGTCCGGCGCTGATAAGCGTATCGATCGGCATAAAGTATCCTTGGGTTCGAAAGGCGACGATTGGTGGAGGGTGGGCCATCCGAATAAAGCGGCCTCGACCAAGCAAAGAGCATCTTTCGTGCCAAGTTGCCGGTCTGCACTCCGGCGCCGTGGCGTCTAGGCGCATGCCATATTGTCGAGATCGCGAGCGGGCCGACTACTGTTGAATTCGGCGCAGCGCTGTTGGCGACTGTTGGAAGTTGTGCAGTAACGGCGCCTTTGGAATATGGTTAGCAATTTCACTTGGTTTCGATTTGCGTCATCGCGTGTTAACGTGAGCCCATCCCCGTTCTGCTTATTCATTTATTTTTCAGCTACCCGTCCGGACCGACGATGCCATGCCGATACGCACGAAGGCCTTTATGTTTGAGGACGCACGCTCGAAGCAATTGTTCGAGCGCTTACGCTTGATTGCACCTAGCGATGCCTCGGCGTTGATTACGGGTGAGAGTGGTACTGGCAAAGAGCTGATAGCGCGTTTGGTGCATGAGTTTAGCGATCGCCGTAACAAACCTTTTGTCGCAGTCAACTGCGGCGCATTTTCGGAAACCCTGATCGAGAGCGAGCTATTCGGACATGAGCGCGGTGCGTTTAGCGGCGCAACCGATTCGCGAGCCGGATGGTTTGAGGCAGCGCATGGCGGCACCCTATTGCTCGATGAGATCGGCGATCTGGCGCCTCGCATTCAAGTCAAGCTGCTGCGTGTATTGCAGGAACGGGAAATCGTGCGCGTCGGTTCGCGCCAGCCGGTGCGGGTAGACGTGCGTGTGATCGCCGCATCCAATATCGATTTGCCGGCGGAAGTTCGCGCCGGACGTTTTCGCGATGATCTCTACTATCGCTTGAATGTGGCCCAATTGAATCTGCCGCCGCTACGTGAACGGCAAGATGCTATCGCGTCGCTCGCACGTCATTTTATCGCCAGCTTTTCCGAGCGTTTGGGTATCGTCCCTCCGAGCCTGAGAGAGGATGCGTTGGCGCGGCTTCGTGCTCATCCATGGCCCGGGAATATTCGGGAATTCGAAAATGTGATTCACCATGTTTTGCTGGCGAACACAAAACCCTATATCGATGCTGCGGATTTGCGGCTGTTTACTCCTGTACCGCCGCCAGCGATAGAGGCGCCCGAGCCGGTCGATTCTCTGGACGAGGCGATTGAGACCTTGGTGCGTGCCGGCGCCACAGATTTGTGGGAACAGATCGAAAAACGGCTCTATCGGATCGCGTATGAGCACTGTCGCGGCAATCAGGTTCAGGCCGCTCGTATTATCGGCTTAAGCCGCAATGCGGTGCGAGCGCGCCTGCTTCAGCTTGGCTTGCTCGTGGTTGCCGAGCAAGGCTGAAGGGGCCGCGGCGCCTAGATCAGCTGCGCTCCCAGCGCGTCAGACGCCGTGCAAATCGCACGCAAATTGTGTTCATCGCGCTTCCCAGTACCGTGACCGCCAACACCGCAATCACCAATACATCCATGCGGGCGCCTGCTTGCGCATTGAGCATCAATGCGCCCAAGCCGGAGCCTGCGTTGAAGAATAATTCGCTGCCGACGGCACTGATCCAGGCGAACGGCAGTGCTTGCAAGACACCGGTGATAATCGACGGCAGGGCTGCGGGTAGCAGCACCTGGAACAGGCGCCAGGTGCGATTCAACTCGAGTACATTGGCGACTTCAATGTGGCGCGAATCGATGCCGCTAAATCCTTCATAGGTGTTCAGTACGACTGGGTAAAAACTCGCGAGCATGACCACCAGTATTTTGGCGCATTCGCCATTGCCGAACCACAGACTGAGCAAAGGGATCAAACCGATCAAAGGAATTTGTCGCAGCATGTGGTAGAGCGGGGCTATAGCTCGCTCGGCGTATCGCGATGTCGCCATCACGGTCCCGCAGCTAATGCCAAGCAAGACACCGATGGCAAAACCCCACAGCGTGCGTTTCAGACTCGCCCCCAGGTTGATCCATAAATCCGCGCCGCGCAATAATTCCCACAATGTTGTGCCTACCGTTTCTAGCGGCGTGAATGCGTAAGTATGCGCGGCATCCTGATGCGATGCCCACTCCCAGGCTGACAGCAGCACGAGGGGCAAAATAAACATGCGCCAGTCAAGGCGACGGGAGCGGGCGCCAAGCGTGTGTGGGCTGACTGTACTTTTCATGGACGTAGACTCTGTTTAAGCAAGCCGCCGACGCAGCAAGGTAAGCTCGATGACTCGCAGGAGCCGATCGAGCAGGAAACCGGTCGTGCCGGTGACAAAAAGACAGACCATGACGGTATCGATCTGCAACGATTCTCGCGCCAACTCCATCATTTCGCCGATGCCGCTATCGGCCGCCAGCAGTTCAGCTGAAACCAATACCAACCACGATCTACCTAAGGCAACTCGCATTCCCGTGACAACGCCGGAGACGATGGCCGGCACAATCACCTGCCGATACAGCATATAGCCGCGCAGGCCGAGCAATTGCGCCACCTCTAGCTGGCTGCGTGGAATCGCGCGTACGGCCTCGCGCGCCGCTAGGGCGATGGGAAAGAAACTCGCCTTGGCGACAATCACTATTTTCAGAGATTCATCTACGCCGAGTATCAATACAAATATAGGGATCATGACCAAGGTCGGCATTTGGCGCAACGCCGCGAAAGTAAAGCCGCAATACGCCTCGACGCGCGCTGAACGCGCTAGTGCGATGCCAAATACGATCCCCGGCAAGGCGCCAGCGGCAAAGCCGAATATCAGGCGTTCTAGACTGATAGCCAAATTGGCTGGCAATTCACCACTGCTTAGACGGGCGCCAAAGTCATGCCATACCGCGAGCGGCGCTACCGCTATCTGTGGGGGAAAGAGGTGGGCATGCGTGAGCCAGGTCCATAAGGCAAGCACGCATAGCGGTGAGATCAGGTAGGCGGCGTGAGTGCTTAGCTTGTGCCAGACAATTCCTGTCCAACGGGTGAATTTTCCGGGACCAGGCAGCGGCGCCTGGTAGGCGGTTGCGGCATGGGTGAGTATAGGGCTTGGGTGCATTGGGGCAATGTCGGTGACGGTAAATTCGATCACGCGCGACGCGCGTGGCGCAAGACCTCAAGCCGGGAGAGCGGCCCGGGCGCTATCCAGTCGCTGACGTTGAATTCGCCGGCTAGAAAGCCCCATTCGGATAGAAACGCCTGAAATGAAGCGAGTGCATCGATCGAATCAGGCCCCAGGTCGATGCCCAAACGCAGATGCAGTTGCTCGCCGTATGCGGCGCGTACGGCGTCGAGCGATGCGCCGGCTTCGCGGCTGACAAACTCAAAGGTTTCCGTCGCATGGGTTCGCGCCCAGTCGCCAGCAGCCGCCACCAGTCGTAGAAAGCCGTCGACGACATCAGGAAATTCCGCCAGTACTGCACCGTTGACGGTGAGTGCGCGGGGCGTACCGTTATTGTTGCGCACCTGTGGATCGGGATGAAAACCGATATCGACGACACAACGCAAATCGAGTGCCCGCACCGCTTGTACGCCGTGAGCGCCTTTTACGTAAACGGCATCCACTAAGCCGGCGCGCAAGGCGTGGATATCAGCGTCATAAGGTGTGCCGCGCGCAGGCATAGGGATATCGACCAGCTCGACGTCGCGCGACCCCAGTCCTTCCAAGCTTAGTGCATTCAGAAAACCACGCAGCGCGGTTGCACGGTTCACGTCGACCGTCGTTGTCGGAGTGCGGCGCGGCAAACCGAGCCGCCGCCCGCGTAAGTCCTTGATCGAGCGTATCCCGGATGACGCGAGCGAAATAATCTGCTGCGTCTCGTCGATCCAGGACAGACCGATCACTCGGGTGTCGGCGCCCCGCGAGCGCGCCCACAACGTAGGTACGCTGCCGCCCTGAAAGAACGAGTTGGCCAGCGTGTACTCGTTTTGAGAGATCGGTTCGGGGGGCTGATCTTCGCGTCGTGCTGATTTGATGGCGACACCATTTTCCGACCATTCCCCATTGAGCCAGCCAAGATGAATGGCAATGCCCAATGGCGTCGGCACCGGAGAGCGGGCATAGGTCAGCAGAGTATTCAGATGGAACGGCGAGACGTCGGTCATGGGTGGCAATCGAAATAGGTTGACCTAATAACGCAAGGTTTGTGCCAAGTAGGAAATGGTCGATCCATGGCGGCAAAGCGCGTTGCGGCGGGAGGGACGCACTGATGGCATCGCAAGTGCGCTTGCGGGTTGGTCAATCATCAACAGTGACTGTGCATCTGTTGTTGAGCTCGCAACAGCGTAATGCCTGCGAGGTAGCGGTTGTTCGCTGCAGCTGGCTGATGCGACACGCCCGGGGGATAAGGCTGCGGGCAAATCCCATCGATTTTCAATCAGGGTGGCATGAAATCTGCTCAACAGACCACACACGCTGCCGACCTCCGGGACGAGCGGCCTATCAAACCATTGAGCTAACCGAACAGCGAGGATTGATCGATGAGCACACTGACCTTTGACCAGAGCGATTTTTTCGGCGGCGTTCGCATTCCGCGGCATCGCATCAATCTCACGCCTTGCGCCGTGAGCAGTCGGCCTGTACCGATTGAACCGGCGTCGCGACTCAAATCTGTCGAGCCTGCATGGCGCACAGCGGGTGGATTAGCGTTGCTGGTGATTGCGCTGCATCTCGGCGTGGTCTGGCACTTGACGCACCGGCAAGCGGATAGCGCGCCGCAGGTGCTGCAACCACTGCAGTTAAACGTCGAGGTGACGCCACCCAAGCCCTTGCCGCAGACGGTGACGCCGCCCAAGCCTTTACCGCAGCAAGCCAAGCCCAGCAGCGAGCCTCTCCGGCATGCGCTTGCGCCGCGTCCTGTGGTGCAGCCATTGGCCCCGGCGCCGCTTACCCAGGCCGCACCCAGCCCCGAGGTTGTGGCGGTCGCGGCGAAGCCGGCGCCGATTGCGGCCCCAGTCGAGCCAACCGTCACCGAAGCCAGCGGGGATGCCGAATATCTGCACAATCCGGCGCCCAATTATCCGATGGTCGCCCAGGAACAGGGTTGGGAGGGGCGTGTGATGCTAAAGGTTCATGTCTTGGCTGCAGGCCAAGCCGACAGTGTCAGTGTGGCGGTCAGTAGCGGTCGAAAAATGCTCGATGAAGCCGCACTTAAAGCGGTTAGCCATTGGACCTTCGCACCGGCGCGCCGTGGCACTGAAGCCATCGACGGTTGGGTCACGGTTCCTATCGAATTCAAACTTGGTTAAATAAGCACATAGAGGTTGCAATGTACGATTTTTCGACTGCCTATATCGTCCAAGGCGCGCTTTGGACACTTGGAGTGTTCTCCGTCGTCACCTGGCTATTGATTGGTATTAAGGGTATTCAGCATTGGCGCGTTGCCCAACGGGACCGCAAATTCACGCGTGAATTTTGGAGCTCGCCTGACCTTGCCGCGGCGGCCGCATTGAAGACTCAGCTTGGGCCGAAAGCGCGTCTCGCGCAGACCGGCTTCGACGCCTTAGCCGGTGCGGGAGTGGTACATGATCTGGAGCATAGCTGGGACCGCCAGGCCCTGCTCGAACGGCATTTGCGTCAGCAAATCCATAAGGAGCGCCGCTCACTGGAAAGCGGGCTGGCGGTGTTGGCATCGATTGGCAGTACGGCGCCTTTCGTGGGCCTGTTCGGCACCGTGTTCGGCATTATCCACGCGCTGACGGCGATTGCGCACAGCGCATCGGCCAGTATCGACGTGGTCGCAGGGCCGATCGGCGAGGCTCTGGTGGCCACTGGCGTCGGCATTGCCGTGGCTGTGCCAGCTGTATTGGCTTACAACTTTTATCTGCGTCGCCTGAAGGTCGTCAACGCGGAACTCGACGACTATGCAACCGACCTGATTAATCTTACGCAGGGCAGCGATTTTCGTCTTGCCTCGGACGCGCCGCGTAGCCCGGGTGTCAAGGCGCCGGCATTTGGCATCGCCGCGGCAGTTGGCGAAAAGGCGTTTGCATAATGGCTTTCTCAACTTCCTCCGAGAGTGACGACCTGCTGGGTGAAATCAATATCACACCCCTGGTTGACGTGATGTTGGTGCTGCTGGTCACGTTTATTGTCACGGCGCCGCTGCTGAATAATGCGGTGCATGTGAATCTGCCGAAGACCGCCACGACTGCGCCGCCTCCTCAAGTCAAGGCCGTCACCGTGAGTGTCGACGCACAGAGCCGGGTGTTTATCGACAAGCGGGAAGTGCCGCAAGCTTTGCTTGAAGGCGAATTACGCGCGCGGCTGGCGGCCAATCGAGATCTGGCCTTGGTTCTGCAGGCGGATGAGGGCGTGCCATACGGTACGGTCGCCAAAGCCATGGCTTCGATCGAGCGCTCGGGCGTGACCAAGCTGTCAGTGCTCACGGCCAACGGTGGATGATATGAATCTCATCGACGATCCCGAGCTGCTTTTTGCTCAGCGAACCATCGCGCGCCGAGGTCGGCTTGAACTGCGTGGCGTCGGTAAGCGCTACGCACTGGAAGGCAAGGCGATCACGATACTCGACAACGTTCACCTAAATGTCGCGCCAGGCGAATTTGTCGCAGTGGTAGGTGCAAGCGGATGCGGAAAATCGACCTTGCTGCGCTTGTTGGCGGGATTGGACGCGGACTACGACGGCGATATTGCACATGACGGCGTCCCCGTGCGCCGTACACGTGCGAGTTGTTCTCTGGTATTTCAGGACCATCGCTTATTCCCCTGGCATACGCTGCTGGATAACGTGGCCTTGGCATTGGCGCGCGAAGGTTTGACAGCGCACGAACGGCGGGTTCGTGCCGGCGAGCAACTCGAAAGAGTGGGCTTGCGCGACTATCAAAATGCCTACCCGCAGCAGATATCGGGCGGCATGTCGCAACGTGCGGCGATTGCGCGTGCCTTGGTCAGTCGCCCCGATGTGCTTTTGCTGGACGAGCCTTTCGGCGCGCTTGACGCTTTGACGCGATTAAAAATGCAGCGTGAGTTGCTGCGTCTGTGGGAGCGGGATCGACCCACCATCGTGATGGTCACGCACGATATCGATGAAGCCGTGTATCTGGCCGATCGAATAGTAGTACTAAATAGTAATCCTGGGCGCATCGATAAAATTGTACCGATCGACTTAGATCGACCAAGGCGACGCGATGATCCCCGGTATGGCGTTCTACGGGCGCAACTACTGGCACATTTTCTGGCGCCGCAGGATATCTAGTTTAAAAGATCGCGCATTCCAGTACGGATGCGTACCTTGCAACATCCGAGTATCTCTAGACGAAACGAGGAGCACACCATGTCACAAAATCAACATACTGCATCAACCGAACCGGTTGAACTCTGGTACACCCGCTGTGGCGCTGCCACGTCTTCCGCCCTGGCAATCCGCAAGAATTGGTTGCAAGAAGAATTTTCCAAGGGTGGCACGGTGCTCCATTCCTTGCGCGATTCCTCAAGCCTAGAGGTCCGCAATTCACACTATCACCATAAGCAATCAGGCATGTTCCGTGAAGGCGGCAATATTCCGCCGATCTGGGCTAAAGCCAGCGGTCAGGATACCGTCGTTTTGGGTATCACCTGGCTGGATGAGTATCAAGGCGTCTTGGTGCGCGCCGATAGTGCAATCAAAGAGATTGGCGATCTTGCCGGCAAACGCCTCGGTGTGCCGCTGCATCGTCAGGCCGTGATCGATTTCCAGCGCGGCGCGGCTCAGCATGGCTTTGCGACGGCGTTGTCGCTGGCCGGCTTGACGCCCGGCGATGCAACTTTTGTCGATCTCGATGCGCCCAGCTACGACTTGCAAGACGGGGTGCGTCGCATCGATATCCCGCGCCGCGAGCTGGAACTGGAAGCCTTGGAGCAGGGCGTGGTGGATGCAGTGTTTATCCGCTTTGCACGCGGGTATCGCGCCTCGCAAGATTCGCGTTTCCGCGAAATTATCAATATCAATCAGCACCCTGATGCACTGGTGCGCGTGAATAACGGCACGCCGCGCCCCATCACGGTAGACCGCAGTTTCCTCGATCGGCATCTGGACGTTGTCGTGCGCTACCTGTCGGTGCTGCTGCGTACTGCGGCATGGGCTAGCGAAAATCCTAATGAAGTGATTGGTTTGCTTGCGTCCGATAGCGGCGGTGCAACGGCTGCAGAGGTGTTGGCATCGCATGGCCCGGGTGTTCACCGTTCCTTCACGCCTGAATTGTCGAAGGCTTACATCGATGGGCTTGAAACGCAGAAAAATTTCTTAAGGGACTGGGGCTTTCTGAAAGCGGACTTCGACATTCAAGATTGGATTGTCACTGAGCCTTTGGCTGAAGCACGGAAATTGTTTGATCAACAAAATGTCTCGCTGGCTGCAGCGGCTTAAATTTTAACTAACGGAAACCTGTTACTGATGACGCAAATTATTTCTGACGACGATCTCGCGCTGTACATCGACACCGCCAAGAGCGATGCCGCTCATGCATTTGAATTTCTGCGCGACTCGGGAACCCTATCCGCCAGCCTGATTTTCCAGATTTCGCACCGTATTCCAGGGCACGATAAATTATTGTCGGTGCGTTTCCCACAACCTTGGGAACGAGACAAAAACCCGAAGATCAGCATTGCCAAGTTTTCCGAGCGCAAGGAATCGATCTTGCATGAAGAACGGCTTGAGGCCGACACCTTGGTTCATGCCCACACGCCGTATCTGGCTGCATGGTCGCTCGCACACAAGCCCTTTCCGATTCTTTATGTGGCCGCACAGCGCCATTTGCTGGCTCGGGAAATTCCCAATCACCTGGAGCGCACACGCAGTGCGCTTGACGTGGTGCGCGAGCGACTCGATCAACGGCCCGAGTTGGCGCCGCCACCTGCATTGCTTGAGTCGAATGGCGGCGCCAATTTCTGGGGCAAAGGTATTTTGAAGACGGCCGAACTCATTCTGCTGATCGAAGAGTCGGCGCGCTTCCAGGCGATTGCCGCGCAAATCGGCGGGGCTCAGACCTACACGCCGGGCGCTATCGAGTTGCAATGGAAGCGTACCGGCTTGCTGGAGCGTGCTTCCCAATACGCCGCGGCCTAAGCCGGTTGATGGTTTGTGCCGCATGGTAGGGCGCGGCCTTCAGGCCGGCCCTTTTTTGATCGTCGAAGGAAGTGTTTTATGGTCACCAAGAATCGCCAAATAGTCTTGAATGTATTTTTTCAACGTTTCGGCCACCATCTTGCTGCATGGCGGCATCCGAGTTCCACGGGGACGGGGCGTCCGGATCTCGATTGGTGGATCAATGCCGCAAAGTTGGCGGAAGCCGCCAAATTCGACACTTTTTTTGTTGCCGATTTTATCGGCCGCTCGGGTGAGATAACGCCGCAAACCGGGCGCAGCGGCATGAGCTACCAATTTGAGCCGTTCACCCTGTTATCGGCGATTGCCGTGTCGACTCAGCGTATCGGCTTGGTGGCGACCGTCAACGTCAACTATGACGAACCGTATAGCGTGGCGCGCAAATTTTCCTCACTGGACCACATCAGTGGGGGGCGCGCTGGTTGGAACGTGGTTTCTTCGTTTTCGGATCACACGGCAAAGAATTTCGGCATCGATACCGCGCGTTCGCACGAAGAGCGCTACGAGCGCGCTGCCGAGTTTGTGACCGCTTCCAAGGCCTTGTGGGATACCTGGGACGATGACGCATTCGATGCCCCAGACCGCGCCCAGAGCATTTTTTACGATCCGCGTTCAGCACATCCACTGAAGCTCAAAGGCAAGCACATTGCGACCGAAGGTTTGTTGGACTTGCCGCGTCCGATTCAAGGTTATCCGGTCATTGTGCAAGCCGGCAATTCGGATGCGGGACGCGAGTTCGCGGCCCGTGTTGCCGAAATGAGTTATTGCTCGGCGACTTCGCTGGGCGTGGCGCAGGAATTCTATGCCGACGTCAAAGGCCGCATGGCCAAATACGGCCGCGCCGAAGATCAACTGAAGATCACGCCGGGTCTGTCGGTGGTGGTAGCCGAGTCGGACCAAGAGGCGCAAGACAAATTCAATGAGTTACAGCAGTTGGTCGACGTCAGCAATGTGGAGTTTGGCGGCTTTGATTTATCCGCTTATCCGGTCGATGGCCCCTTGCCGGATTTGCCGTATGTCGCGCCCGAGAATGGTAAGGGGCGCTTCCAGCAGCAACTGGAACTGGCGCGTCGAGAGAATCTGTCGATCCGGCAACTGGTCTTGCGTTTTCGAGTCGCGCGCGGCCACTTGCAGGCGATCGGCTCGGTCAAGACAGTTGCCGATGTGATGGAACAGTGGTTTGTCGAGCGCGGCGCCGACGGCTTTAATGTAGTGCCGCCGTATCTGCCTAGCGGCTTTGAGGACTTTACCCGGTTGGTGGTGCCCGAACTGCAACGTCGTGGGCTATTCCGTAAGGAATACGAAGGACGAACTTATCGAGAAAACCTTGGTTTGGATCGTCCGGAAAATCCTCTAACGCAACGCGCGGCGTGACATCTGCAAACGTCGGCCGGACATATTGGCGCCGGCCGGTTCGCAATAGCTAGCTAAATAGCGAGCGCGGTAGGTGCGCCCGGTCTCTTCATTGGAATTGCTCTATGTGGTTTTACGTCTTAAAACGTCTGCTAGCCATGATTCCTACTCTGATCGGAGTGGTGACACTGACGTTCCTGATCACGCAGATTGTGCCGGGCGGGCCGGTCGATCAGGCGCTGACGCAAATCGACGCCGCCGATACGCACTCCGGCGCGGACGGCGGCGGCGGCGGGGCGTGGAACTACACGGGCCGGCAGCGTATCGACACGCAGCAAATCAAACATCTGCGAGAGCTTTACGGGTTCGACAAGCCGCTGCTCGAACGGTATGGGCTGATGCTGGACAATTTCGCGCACTTTAATCTCGGCGAAAGCTATTTCCGCAGCGACAGTGTGGGGCATTTGATTCGGTCGAAGTTGCCGGTTTCGATTTCACTAGGTGTCTGGACTTTCTTCCTGACTTATCTGGTATCGGTGCCGCTCGGTGTATTCAAGGCCGTGCGCGCCGGCAGCCGGTTTGATTTTCTAAGCAGTGTGCTGATTCTGACCGGTTATGCCGTGCCGGGTTTTGTGTTGGGCGTGCTGTTGATTTTGCTATTTGGCGGTGGCTCGTTCTGGGATGTGTTTCCCTTACGCGGGTTGACATCGGATAACTGGTCGGAGCTGAGCTGGTACGGAAAGATCACCGATTATCTGTGGCACATCGCGCTGCCGGTGACGGCTTCGGTGATCAGCAACTTCGCCTTGAAGACTTTACTGACCAAAAACACTTTTATCGAAGAAATTCGCCGACAGTATGTATTCACGGCGCGCGCCAAAGGCTTGTCGGAACACAAGGTGCTGTGGAAGCACGTGCTTCGCAATGCCCTATTGCCCTTGATTACGAGTTTTCCGGGTGCCTTGATCACAGCATTTTTTACCGGCAACCTGCTGATCGAAATTCTATTTTCACTCGATGGGATCGGGCTGTTGTCATATGAGTCGATCAATAGCCGGGATTTTCCGGTGATACTCGGAACGCTCTATGTGTTCACTTTAATTGGTTTGCTGGCTAAATTGCTGGGCGATATCGCCTATGTGCTGGCCGATCCCAGAATTCGTTTCGACGCGCGCGGAGCATAAGATGAGCACACTCAACCCCGATGTGCTGATTCCCGTCGAGGCACGCGCAACGCCTGCCAGCCGGCCCGCCGATCAGCGTTTGTGGCAGCGCTTCAAACGTAACCGGCTCGGTTACTGGAGCCTGATTATCTTTATCACACTCTATGCGATCAGTCTGGCAGGCGAAGTGTTATCGAACGATCGACCTGTGGCCGTGTACTACCAATCTCATTGGTATTTTCCTCTGCTCAAGAGCTATCCCGAGGCGGCTTTTGGCGGTCAATTGCCGATCGCGGCTGATTTCCATGATCCGTATATCCGCGAGCAGTTGCATCAGCCAGGCAATTTTGTGATCTCGCCACCTAATCCCTATTACTACGACACTTTGAATTACTTTTCGTCGGCCGCGCATTTTCCAGCTCCGCCATCGCGCGAAAACTGGTTGGGTACCGATATAGCCGGTTATGACGTCGCCGCGCGCTTGCTATACGGGTTTCGGATCTCGGTCACATTTGGTTTGGCGCTGACCTTGATGGGCGTCGTGCTGGGTATCGCGATAGGCGCTGTGCAGGGCTATTTCGCGGGCAATACCGACCTTATCACCCAGCGTTTGATCGAAGTTTGGGGCTCCATGCCCGAGTTGTATATTTTAATGATTTTCGCCTCGGTTTTCGAACCTAGCCTGATTCTGCTGTTTGCCTTGCTGTCGCTGTTCAGTTGGATTCATCTTTCCGATTATGTCCGCGCTGAGTTCCTGCGCAACCGCCAACAGCAATACGTCAAGGCGGCGCGGGCGATGGGCCTGTCCAGCCTGCAGATCATCTGGCGCCATATTCTTCCGAATAGCCTTGCGCCCGTCATTACTTTTCTGCCATTTCGCATGAGCGCGGCAATTATGGCGCTAGCGAGCTTGGATTTTCTCGGCCTTGGGGTGCAAGCGCCGGCGCCGAGTTTGGGGGAAATGCTCTTGCAAGGTAAGGAAAACCTCGACGCCTGGTGGATTTCGGCGTCGGCTTTCGGGGTGTTGGTGGTGACGCTATTGCTGCTGACCTTTATGGGTGAAGCGTTGCGCAATGCACTGGACTCGCGTCTGGCGGCCGACACCCTGCCGGGGGAGCGCGCGTCATGACGCATCCCTTGCTGGTGTTGGAGAATCTGTCCATCGCATTCGGCGATAAGCAGGCTGTCCATGACTTGAATCTGGAGGTCAGGGCGGGCGAGCGCGTAGCGCTGGTGGGTGAGTCGGGTTCGGGTAAGACGGTGACTGCGCTGTCCATTCTGAGGCTGCTGCAAGGTGCGCGGGTTAGAGGCCGTATCCGCTTCCAAGGCGAGGATTTACTGAGCAAGTCGGATGCCCAAATTCGGCAGATCCGCGGCGGCGATGTGGCGATGATTTTCCAGGAACCTAGCGCGGCGCTCAACCCCGTTTTTACCATTGGCAACCAGATCATCGAGACGCTGGTGCTGCATGCCGGCATTTCTGCGCGCGAAGCACGCAAGAAGGCGATCGAGCTGCTGGCGCGAACCGGCATTCGTCAACCGGAGCGGCGTATCGATAGCTATCCGCATCAGCTTTCGGGCGGGCAGTTGCAACGCGCCGTGATTGCGATGGCGCTCGCCTGCCGCCCGAAACTGTTGATTGCCGACGAGCCGACTACGGCATTGGATCCCACTGTGCGCGAGCGCATCGTGCAGCTCCTGCTTGAATTGCAGCAAGAGGAAAGCCTGCACAATAACGGCGAGGGTATGGCTATCCTGTTGATTACCCATGATCTGAATCTTGTGCGGCGCTTTGCGCAGCGTGTCGCGGTGATGGAGCGCGGAAAATTGGTCGAAAGCGGTGCGATGGAAACGGTGTTTGCCAGACCCAAACATCCCTATACCGAACTGCTGATTAACAGCCTGCCGGCGCGCACTATTTCACCGGTTTCGGACGCGGCGGCCACCTTATTACAAACGCGCCAACTTCGCGTTGAGTATGCCAAAAAGCGGCCCGGCTGGCGGGGCTGGTTCGGTTCTGATCGCTTTGTGGCATTGGCCCATGCCGAGATCAGCCTGCGTGAAGGTGAAACGATAGGTGTCGTCGGGGAATCCGGTTCGGGCAAATCGACCCTGGCACAGGCGATTCTCGACCTGATATCGATTCAGGGTGGCTCGGTGGAGTTTGCCGGGACAGCTATCGCCGGGCGCTCGCGACGCGACAAGCGCGCCTTGCGTGCCAGCCTTCAAGTGGTGTTTCAGGATCCACTCAGTTCACTGTCGCCGCGCCAAAATATCGAGCAGATCGTCGGCGAAGGGCTGGCTTTGCATTTTCCCGAATTGAGCCCGGCCCAGCGGCATAACAGGATCGTTGAGATCTTGCATGAAGTCGGGTTGCCTGAACGTGTGCTGAACAGTTTTCCGCATGAATTCTCGGGCGGCCAACGCCAGCGCATTGCGATTGCACGTGCCGTGGTGCTGCGCCCTAAGGTGCTGGTGCTCGATGAGCCGACCTCGGCGCTGGACGCATCGATTCAGAACCAAGTGCTGCAATTGCTGGTGAGTTTGCAGCGGAAATACGGTATCAGCTATGTGCTGATCAGTCACGACATGGCGGTGGTCAATGCGCTGTCACATCGCATCTATGTGATGAAAGACGGGGAAATCATCACGGCAGGCGACACAGAAGCCGTGATTGCCAGTGCGCGGTCCCAGGCATCTTTAATACCGTCATATACGCAACGCCTGATCCAGGCCTCCCTTTGATGACTCGCATTATGATGAAATTTTTTGCAGTTGCCGTGCTGCTCGGTGCGGTTTCTCCGGTCTGGGCCGCGCATGCCATCGCCCAGTTTGGCGAACCCAAATATGGTGCCGATTTCCAGCATTTTGACTACGTCAACGTCGACGCACCCAAGCGCGGCAGTTTAAGTTTGTCGATCGTCAGTCAGAACAGCAGTTTCGATAAATTCAATCCGTTCAGCCTGAAGGGGCAATCCGCGCCGGGCGTCATGGATCTGGTGTTTGAAACGCTGACGGTAGACAGTATGGATGAAGTCAACACTCAGTACGGTCTGTTGGCCGACGATATCGAGGTTGCGCCCGATTTTGGTTCGGTCATTTTTCATATCAATCCCAAAGCGCGCTTTTCTAATGGCGACCCGGTCACGGCCCGCGACGTGAAGTATTCGTTTGCCATGCTGACCGGCGGCCGGGCAAGCCCGCGATTCAAGGCCTATTTTGCGGAGGTGAAACAGCTGACGGTACTGGACGCTCAAACTGTGCGCTTTGATTTCACGCGCAAAGGGCGGGACTTGTCTTTTATCGCCGGGAGCTTGCCGGTATTTTCGCCCAAATGGGGGCGGTTGCCGGGCGGCGGCAAGATTCCCTTCGACAACCTTAAACTGGAAGCGCCGATTGCAAGCGGCCCGTATCTGATCGAAAAGGCCAGCAGCGGCGCGGATGTTGTGTATCGGCGCAATCCGGATTACTGGGCGCGAGATGTGCCGGTGCGGCGCGGCAGTTACAACTTCGATCATATCGTCTACAAGCTCTATAAGGATGCCGACACCCAGGTCGCAGCCTTGCGCGCCGGCGACTTTGATTTCCTCAGTGAGAACCGCATGCGCTATTGGTGCTGCCAGTACATCGGCAAGCGAGTCGATGACGGTGACCTGGTCAAGGAGATCATTCCTCAAAAGAATCCGCCGGCCATGAATGGCTGGGTGGTCAACTTGCGCCGTGAGCGTTTCCAGGATCCACGCGTGCGTGAGGCCTTGGACGATGCCATGGATTTTGAGTGGATCAATCAGAAAATTTTCGATAACGGCTTTGAACGGATGGACAGTTATTTTGCCAATACACCGTTAGCAGCCCATGGTTTGCCCAGTGCCGCCGAATTGAAAATATTGGAGCCTTACCGCGCGCAACTGGACTCTGCGGTGTTCGGTCCCATGGTGCTGCAGCCGACGACCAAAGCCCCCTCCAGCCTGCGTCAGAATTTGACACGGGCTCTGCAATTGTTTGCCGATGCCGGCTGGCATAACCGTGACGGCGTGCTGCGCAATAGCCGAGGCGAGCCTTTTGTGATCGAGGTGTCGGGCACACGCGGGCAGAATCCGTATATGGATCCGATTTACCTAAATCTAAGCAAATTGGGTGTGGTGATCAAGAAGCGCGTGTCGGATGCCGTGAGTACGCGTGCTCGGATGCGCGATTTCGATTTCGATTACACCACGATTTCTTTGCGCGAGGCGCGCATGCCGGGAGCGGAGTTATGGCGCAGTTTCAATAGCCAGGATGCCGATCAGCCCGGGTCGGAAAATATCGCCGGCGTGAAATCGCCCGTGGTCGACGCGCTGATCAAAAAGCTGCTGGATGCCAATAGCGAAGAAGAATTGGAGACGGATGCGCATGCGCTCGATCGCGTCTTGATGCATGGCTACTACGTGATTCCATGGCGTTATTTGACGCATGACTATCTGATTTACAGCAAACATTTGCAGCAGCCCAAGGTCTTGCCTTTGTACTACGACGCCTATAGCTGGGCCCAGGCCGCGTGGTGGGATGGCTCTCCGGGCGGTTCTGCCGCGAGACCTTGAAATTTTTCCTCACAACCCATCATTTCTCTTGCAGAAGGACATCGTCATGACGCTTTACCGTAGCCCCGACCACGAAATCGCGCCATTGTTTATCAATCGCTGGTCACCGCGCGCGCTGTCGGGAGACGCCATCGAGCAAGCCGAGCTGTTTGCCTTATTCGAAGCGGCTCGCTGGGCTCCGTCGGCGAATAATTCACAGCCCTGGCGTTTTATTTACGCGCTCAAGTCGTCCCCTAGCTGGCCCCAATTTTTTGATTTGCTTAACGAGAATAATCAACGCTGGGCGGTGAATGCCTCGGCGCTGATCGTACTGGTGTCGAAGACGACCCATCTACGTAAGGATGCTGCCGAGGCGAGTCCGCTCTATTCCCACTCCTTCGATGCCGGGGCTGCGTGGGCGAGTCTGGCATTCCAGGCGGAGCATGCCGGCTGGCGCACCCATGCGATCGGTGGCTTCGATAAGGTCAAAGCCAAAGAAGCATTGAGGGTGCCGGATGGCTATCGGATTGAAGTGGCTATTGCAATCGGCAAACAAGCCGAACGCTCAAGCTTGCCCCTGGAGCTCCAGGAGCGTGAGCAGCCTAGCTCGCGTAAGCCGGTGCATCAGTTCGTCGCGGAAGGACGTTTTAAATTCGAGGATTAAAATCATAGCGCTAACGATGCCGCGCCGAAAAGGGGCAGCGCACGGAGGCCATGTCGATGGCTCCCGTGCTTGCATCTGCACGGCCTACCGTACGGCAATCAGCGGCGGTGTGGCGGTCGAGGCTTGGATCGAGGAGCGTTGCGCTTGCGTCACCAGATTGCCGGCCGAGGGGTCGATCGCATCGGTGAAGGGTTTGGGATCGAGGCCGATCGCGAGTACCAGCAAAGCCATCGCACCTAACAACACAAACTCGCGCTTGCCGATATCGGCCAGCTTGGCGACGCGTGCATTCGCAATCGCACCAAAGATGACGCGTTTATACATCCACAGCGTATAAGCCGCGCTCAGTATCAAGGTGAGTGCCGCCAGTGCGCCGATCCAGAAGTTAAAGCTGATCGCGCCCATCAGCACCATAAACTCACCGACAAAGCCGGAGGTGCCGGGCAAGCCGATGTTGGCCATCGAAAACAGCATCGCGAAGGCCGCGAATTTCGGCATGGTATTGGCGACGCCGCCGTAGGCGTCAATCGAACCGGTTTGGGTACGGTCGAACAGCATGCCGGTGCATAACAGCATCGCGCCGGACACAATGCCGTAGGACAGCATTTGCACGATCGCGCCCTCGGTGCCGATCCGATTAAAGATAAACAGACCCAGCGTGACGAGTCCCATATGGGCTACGGTCGAATAAGCGAGCAGCTTACGCATGTCCGTCTGCACCAGCGCGAGCAGGCTGGCGTAGATTACGGCCACGAGCGACAGCGCGATCATCACCGGCGCGAAGAAATGGCTGGCATCCGGCGTGATGGGCAAGGCAAAGCGCAGCAAGCCATAGCCGCCGAGCTTCAGCATGCCGAGCATCACGGCGGCGCCGGTTGGCCCATCGAGGTGGACATCCGGCAGCCAGGTATGGACCGGCCACATTGGTACTTTGACTGAAAATGCCGCCAGAAAGCCGAGGAAAATCAGCGTCTGCGGGACGAAGCCAATTGGCAGCGTGCGCCACAGTGCCATGTCGAAGCTGTGGGACAACTTATACAAATACAGCAGAGACATCAGCATCAACAAGGAGCCGGCCAGCGAAAAGAAGAAGAACTTGACAGCCGCATGCACGCGATTCGCATTGCCCCAGGTGCCGATCAGCAAGAACAGGGGAATCAAGGTGGCTTCAAAGAACATAAAGAACAACATGCCGTCGAGCGAGGTGAAGACGCCCTGCATAAAGCCGGATAGCATCAGGAAGGCACCGAAATACTGTGCGACGCGCACGGTAATCGATTCCCACGATGCCACCACAATAATGATGGTTGTCAGCGCCGTCAGGACGACCAACCACAACGAAATTCCGTCGACACCCAGATGCCAGGCGATGTCGAACGACGGCAGCCACTTGCGGTATTCAACGAATTGCATGGTCACAACGCTGTTGTGGAAGCCCGCCACCAGCGGTATTGCCGGCACAAACCCGGCAATGGCTCCCGCAAGCGCGATCCAGCGCACGCGGCCAGGCGTGCTGTCTGAGCCGGAGAACAGGACGATTACGCCTGCCACGATAGGGACCCAGATCAATAAACTAAGAAGTGAGAGGGGGTGCATTTGCTTTTAAATACCTTGAAGCACAAAACGGGTCCGATCAGCGCGATCAAAATGAAAGCGTTGAAATGAAAGTGAAAAAATGGATAGGATCACTCCCGAAAAGGAGCGCTCAATGCAGTACAACTAACTGCCGCCAAATCTTCTTCCCAAGCCGCGCAAAGCGGTCGGGGTTAACCAGGGTACCCGAAATGATAACATCTTGCAGCGCAACATAATAATTGCCGCGCCTATTGGAGTAAACCTTTGCTTAATAACCCTATATGCGAGATAAATATTTTATAGATTGTGCGTAGACACAAATTTTTTTCTCGATGGGCAAGCAAAATCTACAGATGCCGTCGTGATACGAGGGCGATAAGAGTCAATCTCAGGGCAGAGACGCCAAAATAGGATGGCGCCGATGCGGTGTTTGTGCTCTAGCGAGCGACTTCGTGCGCGACCAGATCGCCTACGCGTCCTTCGCCGGTCACGAGGCAACTCGATAGGAAATTCTCACCCTGGCCGACGGACGCACTTTCTGAAAATCCTTTTTTTAACGCGTCCAATCTGACTAGGTTCGCCCCGCTTTCGCAGGTGATCGACCCCGTTACGCCCGCTTGCGCGTGCATCAATGCTCTACCCGCGATCAGATAAGCAAGGAGAATTACAACGGCAATATTGAATGCGCGTTTCATATCCACTTCCTTGTTGGAGCAGCCTATAACGTACCCTAACGCGAACCTGGGATGCACGATGCTAGGGCTTTCCCGATTTTGTCGCGTTATCAGACTGATCTGATCGTCAATCTCATTCAGTATGCCGCCTACTTGAGCTGCGAAGGGCTTACCTGCCGCTTCATGCCGACCTTGCGTTGCCGACGCAGTGCGAGAGGAAATATACCGTTTCCGATTTCGTCTGCCCATACCGATACGGCCATGTTGTCTATGTCCGTGTTCCCATCTATCAACCCGAACAAACCTGATTGCGTCCACTTGCCTTGGCGATATATAGGTGGGCATCGGCGAGGGCAATCAGCTGATCCCGATGCTGGAGGCTTTGAGGAATCATGCTCGCAACCCCGAGACTGATGGTCACCACGTCGCCGGTGGCCGAGCCGATATGCGGCAGGCCCAATGCCATCACCGCGGCACGCAGTTCCTCGGCTTTAGCGCGGACGCCCTGCAAATCGCATTCCGGCATCAAGCACGCGAATTCCTCACCGCCGTACCGCGCCACCAAATCATAGGCGCGCGCAAACGGCGCCTTGATCGTCGCGGCGACGGCCCGCAAGCAAGCGTCGCCGGCCTGATGCCCGTAGTGGTCGTTGTAGCTCTTGAAGTTATCGATATCGATCATGATCAAGCCCAGCGGCAAATGATTGCGCTGACAGCGTCGCCATGCCTGGCTGTAAGCGTCATCGAAGGCACGCCTGTTGGCTAGGTCGGTGAGCCCGTCAAGGTAAGCCAGTGAGCGTATCAAGTCATCCTGTTGCTCACGATAGCTGCCGATGATCATGGCTAAATTGGCGAAAATCGTGCAGGAAAACAGTGCCAGGAACAAGGCCAATAACGATATGTTGTCGACTTCGCGTACCAGTTCGGCATGTGGCAGGAAGAGAATCACGCGCCACTCGCTCTTGCCCAATTGCACGCGCTGCTGTGTATATACGCCGGCTCGATCAAGATAACTCTCGGTGTCGAACCGCGGCGCTGCAAATTTTTTACTTTGCCACACCGTGGATTCGCCAGACTGGCTAATTTGACGCAGTTCCCACAACACGCCGGGGATCGTGGTAAGCAATTTATCGATCAGACGCAAATCGATAATCGCGGTGAGTACGCCGCGCGAACCGTCGGATTTAATAATTGGGACCGCAACCAAGATCCCGCCCGGGCCGTCGGGATCTTGCGCCAGATGCAGCGGCGCGGAGACCGCGAGTTTTCCGGTGTTCAGCGCCTCGCGCACGGTGACGGACCGGGCGCCTTCTCCGAGCAGGTCGAGTCCCACTGCACGCTCATTGCCGCCCAGAGGTGTAATCAGCATGACCGGTGCGGCAAGTCCGTCGGCACTTGCCGCGAAACCCGGCGGACGCAGAATGGTAGTGCTCCGACTCCCGGCCTGCCGGGCGCTTTGAGCGTAACGTGCTTGACCGGCCGCATCCAGTACAGGCGACCAGGAGAGCACGCGAAACGCGGGTAATTTCTTGCGCAGATCGTCTGCAATTATTAGAAATTCGGGGCCGGGCAAAGTGTCGCGTGCCTGGTATGACATTGCTAATTGCAATAAAGTCTGGGCATAAATGCGGTCGAGCGATTGCATCTCATAGCGGAATGGATCGGTCGTTGTGACAAAATCGCGAGTCAATTGACGCTCATCGGCATCCTTGACGAATAAGTAGATTGCTCCGCATAGCGAGATGGTGAAAAACAAGGGGACGCCCACCGAGAGGCGGTATCGCTTCCAGATAGAAATTGGAGCCAAGACCAACAGGATCACGGGCGTGAAGATTTGCAGCCCGAAAATGTCGCCCACCCACCAAGTGAAAAAGCTTTTGGGTAACTGCTTTAGCCCGATGGCACCGTTCAGAAACAAGCAAGCATTGCCTATCGTGGCGGCGATAAGACAGGACAAGATGCACACCATGGAGAACAGCAGCACGCGATCGGGCCGGTTAATCTTCAGGTCAGGAATCAGCTTGCGCAACCAAGCGGCGCCGATAGCCGCCTGGAGCGTCGTGCCGATGGCAATGCCACATGCCGGGACGATCGCGCCGATATGAAAGGTGGCGCCGATGGTCGAGTTGACAATCAGGGAGCCGAGGAAAATGCCCGGCCACACGCGCTTGTTTCCCCAGGTAAGGGCGGCCGCGAAAGCCATCCCGGCCGCCGGCCAGATCGGTGAGACGTAGTCCGGCGGCAAGGCCAAAGCCAGGCTCAACTTACCCAGCAGAAAATAGCCGGTCGCCAGCGCCAGATTGAGCAGAATCCAGCGTACAGCCTGCCGAGTGGAATCGCGCCGTCGTATATCGAATGCGATCGAATCTGCAACAGTCGAGAGGCTTTGCAGCTGTTTCGGCTTATCGGTCAAGATTGATCGCTCCGGGCTTTCCCTGCATGGCGCGTTCGGATTGAGCAGGCCTGGATCCGGGCGCGGCGCAGTGTGAGTCCTCAGTTTAGCAAGGTAGACATACGCTAATCATGCGTGATGGCTAGATGACACAGTGTGAGCCGTTATGGCGAAAGATGCCAACATCGATTAGGGGCGTCGTACAGGGATCGTGATGTCGGCACCATGGCGTACAGGATGTGTCTGTCGGCGATTAGTTCAGCAGGGCAGTCTTAATGGGGCGCTGCGACACAATCATGGGCGTATTTCGCCTGTAGCCGTTGCTCGGCCTGTTGGATATCGGCGGGGTATTCATTATCGTTGACCCCAGGGTTATAGCCGACGGACTCCAATTCTGATAGCTCCTGCATCAGTTGGGCATGAGTTACCTCTTGGTTTAGAGGTTTAAACGGATAATCGTTACATTGCGCCGGTGTCAGGCTAGGCGCCGCCAGAACTGATGTGCCGGCAAATGACAGTGCCGTAGAGACGATAAATTTCTGTTTTAATTTCATTTATAAAATTCAAGTGGCAATAAGTGAATGTGCGGTTATTTTCTCGTGTTTCGGGATTGCAGAAAGCGAGGGGCGATTAGTGTAGCGTTCGCCGATCAAAGATTCTATTTCTTCAGAATTAATAAAATTTTATATTCGTGAGTTAAGCGAGTTGCAAGAATTGCCTTTGGGTAAATGGGGCCGTTGTCTGCGGGCGACAAAATTTGCCTGCACTTTAACCTGGGCCTCACGTTAATTGAATGCGTAGGATCCCGATTCATCAAATTTCTATCTATTTTTACACATGTCTGCGCTGAATTTCATTGCGCTTCGTCCGATTATTTGAGCGGTCAACCATCGATGTTTTTATTTTGTGTATGCCGGAAAGCATGGGGTTGCACAGCTAAATACGCGCAAGCCGGCAATGTTTCAATTGAATAAACATGAAACATATTTAATGCTTTGTGTTTGGCGAAACAGGTTTAATTCATGAGAAGCTTTCGATGTCGAATGATCTCGGCGTGAGCGGGAATTATTTATTAAATCTGCAGCGCAGAGTTAATAAATTTCTCCCAATAATAATTGGATTATTCAAGTTATATTGGATGGTTTTATGAAAAAGAAATTGTGTTTGCTGGCGGTGTGCGCTGCGATGACTTCGTTCGCCCATGCGCAAAGCAGTGTGACCTTGTACGGTAACCTTGATAATTCGATCGGCTATTTTGGTAATGAGAAGGGCGCCAACAGCTCCGGCGCGGCAGTCAAGATGACATCGGGTGCCGTTACGCCGAGCGTGTGGGGCTTGAAAGGAACCGAGGACCTCGGCGGCGGTTTGCATGCGGTTTTCAAGCTGGAAAGCGAAGTCGATATGAATACCGGCCACTTGGAGCAACATAATAGTATGTTTGGGCGGACCTCAATGGTCGGCCTAAGTGATCAGACCTTGGGCACGGTCACCGTTGGGCGCCAATACGATCCGCTCGCTGACTTGATCCTGCCGCTGACGGAAGACGCTACATTTGGCGCGGGCTTCGCCACGCCGGGGGATATCGATAACTACGACAATACCTATTTCACCAACAATTCCATCAAATACGCGAGCCCCAACTACAACGGCCTGCAATGGTCCACGATGTATGCCTTAGGCGGGCAGGCAGGCCATATGGGCGGCGGGCAGGCTTATGCCTTTGCCGCAAAGTACAGTAACGGCCCCGCCAGTTTTGCGGCAGGCTATTTCCGCGCAACTAACAACGGTACCAGCGGGACATTCGATGGTCTGAATTCAGACAGCGTCAATTCCGAGGCTATTAGTGGCGGCTTTGTCTCTGCCAGCTCGATGCAGATTATCCGCGCGGCCGGTGAGTATGCGGTGGGTCCGTATGACCTGGGTCTGTCCTATAGCAACGTTAAATATAACAACTACGCGACCGCGCTTGGCGCAGGCAATGATACGACCTTCAATACCGGTCAGTTTTATGTCAACTACCACGCCAGCCCGGCCACGGTGCTTGGCTTTGGCTACGACTATACAAAGGGTTCGGGCAGCGGTGTCAATGCGACATATAACCAGTTTAGCCTTGGCGCCGACTACGCCTTGTCGAAGCGCACTGATCTGTATGCCTTAGCCGGTTATCAACGCGCCAGCGGCAATACGATCAATGGCTCAACGGGTCAGGTGACGGTTGCCAATGCGTCGTTCAGCGATTTTGGTAACGATGCAAGCGGCGCTTCCCAGACGATGGTGTTGGTCGGTATTCGCCACAAATTCTGATGCGGAGCTTGACTCGTTATTCAAGGTGAAGACTTGAGTTTCACTGTCAAGCACTGAGCAAGTCACGTCATGAGGTGGGTGTCAACGCCCGCCTCATGACTGTTGTTGTCCGCTCTCATCGGAAAATGACTTCGTTTTGTCCGTGTTTGCGCTCGGCCGCGATTTCTCATGGTCCTAATATTTAGGACTGCACGTCGATACTCAGTCCGAATATGGAATCATTCATCCCAATAATCACGGTGCCAGGCCTGAGCGCCAGTGTCGTTTGTCGAAAGGGGAGAAGTGATCATGTCGCGCGTGCTGACGATCGAAGATGATGAAATTGCCGCGAATGCAATAGTTGCCGAGCTGGAAGACAAAGGGTTTTCTGTCAATTGGGTCGACAATGGACGCGAGGGCATGATACAGGCGATGTCTGATAAATATGATGTGGTCATGCTCGATCGCATGTTGCCCGGCGTGGACGGCTTGAATATTCTGACGACCATGCGCGGTATCGGTATTCAGACTCCGGTCTTGATGTTGAGCGCGCTTGGCGATATCGATGAACGTGTGCGTGGCTTACGCGCCGGCGGCGATGACTATCTGACGAAACCGTTCGATCCCGAAGAAATGATTGCGCGGATTGAAGTGTTGCTACGCAGACGACAGCTGCCCACCGTGCAATGTGAAACCACCCTATGGGTCGGGGCCATTGAGCTAGATTTGATTTCCCGCAAAGTCAGGCGTAATGGTGAGGAAATCGAACTGCTGCCGACCGAATATCGTGTGCTGGAATTTATGATGCGCCACGCGGGTCAGGTCATTACACGCACGATGCTATTTGAGGCCGTGTGGGGCTTTCATTTCAATCCGGGTACCAATTTAATCGATGTCCATATGGGGCGGTTGCGAAAGAAAATCGATCTGCCGGGAGATAAGCCGATGATTCAAACTGTACGTGGTTCAGGCTATATCCTTGCATAGGTGGATATTTTGAGTAATTCGTCGTCTCCGATGCAAGCCATCGACTTGGGGCGGCGCTGGAATTCGACTGTGCCTCGGCTGCTGTTTGCCTTCGCCTGTATTTTTTCGCTCTCCCTGATGTTGCTGCTTGGCTATATCGGCTTGACGGTGACCCGTGCCATGGAGCGAGAAGTCGATGCCGCGCTGTATTGGGAGCTCAGTTATTTTAATGCGAAACCGGTGAATGAGCTGGTCGGCGCCATTCAAGAGCGTATTCAGCGAGAACGCATTCAGACTAACTACTACGGATTGTTTTCCGCAGATGGCAAATACATTGCCGGCGCCGTGAAAAGAATTCCCACGGGTGTGTCTTTGCAACAGGTCGGCATGACCTGTATAGCTGGGAAGACGTGTGAAGATATATTTTCCATAAATGGTCATGTGCCGACGCCCGTGGTGCGAGTGATGGCGGAGCGCTGTCGCGACGGGAAAATTTTTCTGGTTGCTCAAGATCTGACGCATGCCCTTCGCAGTCGAGCGATTATCCTTAATGTACTGATCGGCGGGGGCGTATTAAGCCTATTCGGCGGTCTGGCCGCAGGTCTTTGGGTCGGAATGCGGCAGGAACGGCGCCTGAAGGAAATGCGTCACATCACACAGAAAATCGCTCAAGGCGATCTGCAACAGCGTTTGCCTGTCGGCGGTCGCGATGAACTCGATATGTTGTCGCATTTAATCAATCATATGCTCGACGAAATAGAGCGGTTGATGACCGACGTGAAGGGCGCGTGCAACGGCATTGCACACGATCTTCGTACACCGCTTGGGCATGTGCATACCTTGCTTGCCCAGATCGCGGAGCGCGCCACGGCATTCGACGATCAATCCCTGTCTAAGCTGCTTGAGCGCGCACGATCCGATACGGATCTGCTGTTAAATCGATTTCAGGCAATGCTGCGTATTTCCGAAATCGGAGTGTTGCAACGGCGCGGCGGCTACACTGCGTTGCAATTAGAAACGCTGGTGGCGGAAGTTGGCGAACTGTATGAACCGCTTGCGGAGGAGAAATCGATCCAATTCGTGCTGCGTACGCCAACCATTCCACCGATTCATGGAGATCGCGCTTTGCTGTTCGAAATGTTCAGCAATCTGATCGACAATGCCATCAAATTTACGCCTATCGGTGGCGCTGTGCGGATGGAGCTGACGTTAACGTCGCTTGGCCCACGAGTCGATATCGTCGATACCGGGCCCGGTATTCCATGTAACGAACGCAGCGCTGTACAACAACTCTTCTACCGTTGCGAGCAGACGCGTCATATTGCCGGATCGGGCCTAGGTCTTAGCGTTGTCTCTGCGGTGATCCGCGTCCATGATTTCAAGATGAAGTACGGCGATGTCGAATCGGGCACCCACGTGATAATTGAATGTTGGCCGCAAACTCTCGCGTAAGCCGTACGAGTTCCGCGACCTATCTGCCCGAATCGTATGCGCATACTTTTAGTCTCTCTGTTACATGCCGAAGCCGATTATTTATATAAAGCGCTGCAAGAAAGCGCGCATAGTCTGCAGCGCACGGATGACCATCAAGACGGACTTTTACTTGCGACACAAGAGCGCTTTGACGCAGTTATCATCGTTTCGATCGAACCGGCGCGCTATCCCGCACTATACGACGTGCTTCCACAGTTTTTTGCGGTACCGAGCGAACCGGCCGTCGTCGTGATTCTTGGCGCCGCGACGGCGCTCGAAAGAATCCAAATGTTGCGTGCTGGGAGTGATGCCTGCTTTGTACGTCCGTACTCTTTCATAGAAATGCTGGAACGCTTGCAGGCATTGCGACGTAGGGCAACGGTCCGCGCCATCGCCGATCGGCCAGCGGAGCCATCGTTTCAACTCGATGCGCTGACACGCGCCTGTGTGATGGGCGATCGCTACGTGGCGCTTAGCCGGCGAGAGTATTTGCTACTCGAATGCCTGATGCGCGATTTCAATCGGCCGGTACCGCGTGACGTATTGATACGCTATGTCTGGCCGGAGAAAGGCGAGATCGACCCGGTAGGAATCAATCTTTTGGTGTCGCGCCTGCGTCGGAAACTCGCGCCGACCTTTCCGTCAATTTATGTCGAAACAATAAGCCGTTACGGTTATCAGATTTCAGCACCTGAAAACAACCTCATTTCCGAGTCGGAAATGTTAGATCCGGTCAGGCAACTCTAGGGCGAGCGATGAAAATACGTGGTGTGTCAAAACCATGGGAGTGTTATTAACTGGCCATCCCGTTGACATAGTGGCTTGCATCCAGGTGTTCGGTGAGGGTCTCGATCAGCTTCTCAAGACTGGGGCGAGGTAGTGCAAAGCAAGTCCACCCCAAACCTGAGTGTCTAAAAAAAATCACCGACCCATCCAGAAGCTGGCTGTGTTCGGCATGCCATCCAGGGTCTAATTCAACCAAGTGTTGCTTGGACGGACTAAGCGCTTGCGGAACGCAAGGGCGCATTTCAGATCGAAGTCTTCCTAGCTCCTCGATCAATGTATCGATAGTTGGGACATCCAAAATCATACTCTCGCTCTCTACCGAAATGCGCAAACCATTGTCGCCATAAGCATTAACCATTTCGATATTCAAAGCACGTCGCTCATGCATGTCGCGTTCCTCGGAAATTTTTTCATCGGTTGGAGCAGGACAGGATAAATGCAAGGGCGTAGCGTGACGGAATCGCTATGGTTAAAAATTGTTTATGTTGGGCACAATTTTTTCAGAAGATAAAAATAATATCGCACTACTTAGCAAGTGATCTGGCGAAGCGCTAGCCGTGCATGTATCAATGGGGCGATTCACTTTGATTCCCGGTTCCAGCGAACCATCATTCGGCACATGCTTGGCTTCGAGGCATTTCGCGAGGTCGCATGCAGGCCCGCTGAGCGATTGGTCGCCAAAATGAAATAATTAATTCGAAGAATCGATGTTTATCATGGATAGCCTAGGGAATACCATGAGTTTGTCGGCGAGGCAACGACCTCCAGGTGTTGGCCTCACCCCCTAATCTCAGTATTCATAGGAGCTTTATCATGAAAACCCAATTGATCGCCGCTTTGCTGATTTCCGGCGCGCTTATCGCTTCCCCCGCCTTTGCCGGCAACAGTGCCTTGGATGCGCCGTTCACGTCGTTCCAGGGCGTTAGCACCAGCCCCGATGCCAGCGCCAATAGCCGTGCGGAAGCGAGACTCGAATTGGCAGACACGGCGCAGGCTCGGACCCAGACTCAGAGCGTGGCGTCGCAAGCGGTCCCCATGGACCCATCGAGTGCGACGGCCGCGCCAGCACCGGTTGCCCGTTCGATCGCGCCGGCTGAGGGGAATGGCTTGATGGACCGTGAACGTCCGTAATCAACGGGACTTGCCACGAAAAATCCGTGCCCTCAATCGGCGGCGCGGATTGTCGTGCGTGTACAGCGGCGCTTGCCGAACGGTCGGCTCCATGCTCAAAGCGCAGCCGGGCTGCGCTTTGAGCAGCCAGACGGATTTAAGGCGCCGTCAACTCGATCAAATGCTTTAAGGTCTGAAACGATTGCTCATCCATCGAATCCATCGAGCATCCCATACGCGACCATCCTGCCATATGATCTTCGGCGATCCAGCGTACGGTGAGCCCGACCGCTAGGAAAATTTCGTCTTCGCCGTCGAGCGGCGGCGATTGCAGCCAGCCGGCAATGCTTTCGCCAGCAGTAAACATGCCGCGCCGAGCGAACAATAGGGCGCCATGCAGGCTGAGGTCGGCAACGCGTGCCAAGACCCGGCCTTCCTTGTCTAACAGTAGTGGGTCAAATAACAGCATGACCCGTGCGCTTTCTCTACGTGCGGATTCTTCGGTTTGCCATGACATAGCGGATTCCTGGTCTTTAGCTAAGAAGCGGGTTGGTCATCGAGCCAGCCGTCAAGATGGCGGCGAGCATGACTCACTGCGGTCAAAAAGCTAACTGTGTTCCAGGGGCGCGACGCAATCCGTGCAACATGACAGCACGGACTGGAATAAAAAAGACTGTTGCGTCCCGATATCGCATCGTTTCTACTTCTACGCTCACAGCATACCGCCTTAATGGATAGTTTGTCATGGGCTGCGGGTTTGTGCACGCACATGTTGGTGTAGATGCGCGCGTGCTTTCCAATGATTGTTTCCGCTATCGTTTATTTTGGCGCTGACGGCATCAATTCCCGCCAAGTCAAATACATGCGTAAGTCGAATTCGAGCTGGTGATAGCCGGGCTGCATACTTTCGCACAAGCGGTAAAACGCCTTGTTGTGATCGTGTTCTTTGAGGTGCGCCAGTTCGTGTACCACAATCATGCGAAGAAATTCAGGGGGCGCTTCCTTGAACAAGGCCGCAATTCGTATCTCTTTTTTGGCTTTTAGTTTGCCGCCTTGTACACGTGAAATCGCCGTATGTAATCCCAGCGCATGGTGTATGACGTCGAGTTTGCCGTCGTAGCCGACCTTATGAATGGGGGGCGCTACGCGCAGATGGGCCTGTTTCAACTCAGTGGTGTACAGGTATAGGGCCTTATCGGTTTGCACTGTATGCCGCTGCGGATACTTACCGACAAGGTGCTCGCCCAGTACATTTTGGGCAATCATCGCCCTGACTTTGTCTTGCAAGGCTGGCGAGTAGGCGCTTAAATATTTGAGGTGCTGCATGGGCGTGGAAACGGCTGCCTAAATGAGTGTCACGCCGCTATTTTGACAGCATGTGTCGCGACTGTCTTGCTGTGTGATGTGCTAGCGGGAGGCCGCGACCGCGATATCCGCGATCCGTCGTGCGTGCCGCTGCTAGGCGCCCTGTGCTTGTCTGGACAGCAGGGCGGCGCGTACTTTGTCGTACACCAGATTAAACACGAAGGTGTAGGGCAGGAAGAACATCACCAGACCGATATCCAGCAGCAGCGCTTGCAGCAAGCCGATCTTAAGCCACCATGCGGCGATGGGCACGACGATCAGCAGTAGGCCGACCTCAAATGCGATAGCGTGCGCAGCGCGTGCCAGAAAATTGCGTTCAAAGCCCAGGCGATGCAGAAGCTTGTCGAAACCGGTATTAAAGACAACGTTCCAGGCCATGGCCACCAGCGCAATCAAGGCGGTTAGCAAGCCCGTATCGGTCAAAGAGGTGTCGAGCAGCCAAGCACCCACAGGTGCGCAAATCAGTATGGCGAGGGCTTCGAATCCCAGGGCCTGAAGGCCGCGTTCCTTGAATGATTTTGGGTAATGCATAACCGCTCCACTGCACATTTATCGGGTGTGATGCCATTTTGATCGATATTTGTGATAGTTTAAAATCAATAACCATCTATTAGACCGATACATGCGCCATTCACCTGAAGCCTTGCTTGCATTTGTCGAAGCCGCAACGCAGGGATCTTTTTCCGCCGCTGCGCGCAAGCTGGGCAAAAGTCAGTCCACGATCAGTAGCGCGATTGCCAATCTCGAGATCGACCTGGGCCTGACTTTGTTCGACCGCAGTAGTCGCAAACCAGGCCTGACGGCGCATGGACAGGTGGTGCTTGGGCGGGTGCAGGAAATCTTGGCGGCCGGAGATCGTTTGGATCGTTCAGCCGCACAATTGGCGGGCGGCCTCGAAGCCCGGTTAAGCTTAGTGTTATCGGACACCTATCAATCGGAGTATTTTGAAGAGACTTTGAGCGCGTTTGAGCGTGTGTTCCCGGATCTTGAATTGGAATGCCTAATTGCCGAGCATGGCGACCTGGTCGCCTTGGTGGAAAGCGGGCGGGCGCAGATCGGCTTGGTTGCGGCTCAGGCGTCTTACCCGCCGGAGATTGGCGCGGCGACGCTGGCCGAACTATCTGAATTTGCCTTGTTCGTCGCGCCCACCCATCCGCTTGCGACACAGGCCGATATTAGCCAGGAAGCGTTGGCGAGTCATCGCGAATTGCGGCTCAATACCTATCTCGATGAAGCCGAGCGGCAGTTGCATCGGCGTTCATGGTCGGGGCCGAGTTATTTTGTGTTAATGGAAATGGCCATGCTCGGTTTCGGCTGGGCGCCTATCCCGCGCTGGATGGCGGCCCGCTTTGCGGCGAGTTCGCTGGTCGAGCTTGATGCGCGAGGCTGGCCTAAACGCGTCCAGGTGGACGCCGTGTGGTCGCGGCAACGGCAAATGGGTTTGGCGGGGAGTTGGTTGTTGCAGGCTTTGTTGGCCGGTCGCGGCAAAGATGCCGCGCCGGTTTGAAGCGTGGAAACCGTGCGAATAGTGCTCGGCTTTTGCGAGGCTTTTTAGTTAAACGCCGGGCTAGCCGCTACTTTGTCTGCCGGCAGATCTTCGCTGTCGTCATGACGCTGGCGTTCGTCCAGGTAGGCCGTACGATAGCCGGCATGGACACCCCAGTAATAGAAGGCCAGCGACACAACTGCCACAAATAGCATATCCCAGCCGTAGGGCAGCAGGCCTCGTCCGCCAAATTGTTTGCTGCCGCACAGCGAAATCAGGGCCATCACCGGCAGGTAGGCGATCAGCCACCATGCTGCTTTCAGGTCACGGTGCCAGCCGATCCAGCCATGCTTGGCGGTGTAGTAGAAATAAACCGGCAAGGCAACCACCATCAGCAAGATGATCTCGCCCGTCAGCGGCCATTTCGCCCAATACAAGACCAGCGAGGCGCAAACAAAAGCGAAGGGCGCGATCAGCGGCATGCCGGCGATATGCAGCGGGCGCTCAAGGTCTAGTGCCGAGCGGCGCAAAGACATGAGGCTGATCGGGCCGGTCAGGTAGGAGATCACGGTGGCGACCGAAATCACGGCGGCCAGCGAGCTCCAACCCCGGAAAAAGAACATAAAGATAAAAGCGACCAGCAGGTTGAACCACATGGCTTTACGCGGCACGCCAAACAAGGGATGCACATCGCCGAAGATTTTCGGCAGGGTGTTGTTGCGCTCCATCGCGTAAATCATGCGCGAAGTTGTTGCCATATAGGTCGTGCCAGTGCCGCTTGGGCTCACAAACGCATCGACATACAACAGGAAAGCCAACCAATTCAAGTTCAAGGCCAGGGCGAGTTCGGCAAACGGCGAGGCGAAATTGAATTTCGACCAGCCTTGCGCCACATCCGCCGGGTTGACCGCGCCGATATAGGCGACTTGCAGCGCCACGTAGATCACGAGTGCCAACAAGATCGAGCCGATCACGGCAAATGGCACACTTTTGGAAGGGTTGCGCGCCTCGCCTGCCAGGTTGATCGGGCTTTGGAAGCCGTTAAAGCTGAACACGATGCCGCTGGTTGCAACCGCCGTAAACACGGCAGACCAGCCGTACGGCGCAAAACTACTGACGGTGCCGAAGTTTTCGTGGTGAAAGCCCGTCAGCATCAGGCCGAGGATGGTCAGGCCGGGAATAATGAATTTGAAGGTGGTGATCAGCGAGTTGGCGCGCGCAAACAGCTTCACACCCCAATAATTCAACATGAAATAGCCGATCACCAGCAGCGCGGCCAAGCCTAGCGCTGGCGGCGTAAGCGAGCCGTTGCTATAGAGTCCATGGGCCCAGCTATACGGCCAGGTACTCATGTATTGGATCGACGCTTCGGCCTCGATGGGGATTACCGAGACGATGGCAATCCAATTGGCCCAGCCGCTTACAAAACCCACCAGCGAGCCATGGGAATAGCGAGCATAGCGAACCATACCGCCCGATTCCGGGAACATGGCGCCGAGTTCGGCGTAGGTAAGGGCAATGGCGAGTATCACGACGGCGCCGATCATCCAGGCTACGATCGCGGCCGGCCCGGCGATTTTAGCGGCCTTCCAGGCGCCGAATAACCAGCCTGACCCGATGATTGATCCCAGGCCAGTCAGTAATAGTGCAACTGGACCGATATTGCGTTGAATTGAGCTTTTCAAAGCGTCTCCTGTATTTTTAAAAACATACCACTCAGTAAGTGGGGCACTGCGTGCGAAGCTGAAGATAAGTGCGAATACAGCGATGCCGGTGCAACCTAGTTGCGCCGGGACGTAGTGTAACGGTTGCGCCGACTCAATGCAGCTTAAGAGATGCAATTGATTTGAGGCGCGATTGTCCGGGTTGGCGCGAGACTGGTGGGTCAGGCATTTTCCGTCGACTTGATTGGGCTTGTTTATCCCGAAAAAGTTGCCGTAAAACAGTCCGAAAATGGTCGTGCAGAGTGTTTGCGATAAGGCGGGCAAGGCGTGCGTAGCCTGTCGCTGGGCAGTTAAGCGCGGGATTTAAGCAAGGGACGGGGGCGCTACGACAGAGCGTCGGGAGCGAAAGGCGGAGGGGCAGAAGAAAAACGAGGCGCGCGCTCACACAGATTTGAACCTTACGACTGGCGTAATAAATTCAAATCCGGAGCGCGACCACATCAAAACAATCGGTCTATCGCTGGGATTTCAGTTTGACGGCAGGCCCATGCGGACCTTCAACACGCAGGAGCCTTCAACACACAGCAAATTTAAACCACGCAGCGCGAGACGCAGACTGCTTTAGTACATCTTTTTCGGCAGCTGTTCGTGACGCAGGCGTTTGCGCAGGCGCGACACGGCAGACGCTTTCTTGCGCTTGCGCACAGCAGTCGGCTTTTCGTAGAACATGCGCGCGCGCAGTTCTTTGATCAGGCCATTGTTATCGATCGTGCGGCGGAAACGGCGAAGAGCCACTTCAAACGGCTCATTCTCTTTTAGGCGAACAGTTGTCATGTAATTCCTGAGTGGGCTTTCCTCTGGCGGTAATGCAGAGCGACCCGACATTATACTCTTTTATTGACGCTGCACCATTTGTCGTGGTGAAAAACGTAGCAATTCCGTTGTAATCGGCTTGGCGTCAGGTTGCAAACCTTGATGTGGCGGTGGTTTGCGGTCCCAGTGGCGCTAATCCGCCTGCGGCAAAAAGATACACGCTGCATAGCCGTGTTTTGCGTTGGGACCGTCTTTTTACCTTAAGCCGAGCTGAAAATCAAGTGTTTCGCGTGCCGGATACATAAATTTTCCCATTTTGAATCGGCCAAGTGCGCCCGTCCACGATCCTCGAAAGGCCGTGGGCAGGGCGCGTTGGAGGGGGGCTGGCTCGAAGCTTGCCTGACGGCGTGGCCGGCAGTGGGGAAGCCAAGCGGAATTATTTGAACATGCCGCGTGGAAATTCGATTGCCGACAAGTGCCACGACCAAAGACCGTCGCGCGTGAACACAAAGGTATTGTCGGGCGACCACAGCGGATTGTGGCTCAGGGGCGTTTGACTCATGCCGCCGAGCGTGCTCGCCGCAACCGTGGACCAGCCACGATAGCGGATCAGGTAATGCGCTTGACGATCGGCTTCGGGGGCGGGTGAGGTCGCAGATGCTGCCGTATCCGTCGCGGAAGCAATCGCTGGCGTGGCGGGCGACGAATGAGCGGGGGTCGACGCGGCTTGGGCGGCGTCTTCGGCGGCGGCATTTTTAAAGGCTTGCGACACACTGTCCGGGGAAACCAGTGCGTCGACAACGGGTTCCGCGACATTGGCGGCTAACGACGCGCCTAGATTGGCCAAAAAATTACCACTCAAACGCGTCGCCAGTTTTTCTCTCAGACTGGCTTGCATCTGAGCTTTGACGCTGGCGCGCAAGGATGGGAAGTCGATATACGCTGAAAATGCCGCCGCGTCGCGCCGGTCATACGCCTGTTTCATCTGATAAATGGTCCAATATGGACTGAGGTAGCTCGATGCCGCAAATAACAGAATCGCGGCTGCGATGGCGCCCAAATACAAACCGGCTTTTTTTTGCATGATTTATTAGCCTCGGGAATAGGGTCTGGATGGCTTGACGGGAATTGCCGGCGGCGTCGCGGCTCGCTTTGAGGCTTGGACTCAACCGGTATGGTGCGAGTTCGCCCTTTCTATCATTGCCGCCACACAGTCGGCCGCCGCGGACAGCATGGGGTGGCCTGGGCCATAGGTCTGACTGGCGGTATAACAGCCTTCCAGCATCAAGGCTATGCCATAGGCCAGCGGCTGCGGATCGCTGACGCCGGCGGCGCTGACGATGTCGGTGATGCGGGCCAGTAAGCGGGTTTTATTGCGCAGTACAAATTGCCTGGCCGGGTGTTCCGGATCGGCAAATTCCGCCGCGACATTCACAAAGGGGCAGCCGCGGTAGCTTGCGGCCGAGGCACGCTGAGCCCAGTCGCGAAAGTATTGCGGTAGCTGCAGGTGAGGGGCGTTCGGATGTTTGGCGATGCTGGTTTCGAATTTATCCCAAAAATACCGCTCCTGTCGTTCAAGATAGGCAAGCAGCAGCGCGTCTTTCGATTCAAATTGTCGGTATAAACTCATTTTGTTGACGCCGGCTAGCGCGACCAAGGCGTCGACGCCGATGTTGCGCACGCCTTCGCAATAAAACAATTGATCGGCGGCGTCCAGCAGACGGGCTTGCGCGTGGGTGGCGCTAAGCTGTCGGCGGGCGGGGGGATGCGATGTATCGTTCAAGTCAGGCCTCCTGATGCATCATGATGCTCTTGACATGTTACCGCTCGGTAACTACGATGGCAAATGTGCTTTGTGACCGGTCTGTAACATATTCGCTTTACGCTCCGGTCCTCGGCCTCTACTACAAGCATGTGCCTTCGCCACACCCGCGCCCCGATCGCGTCAATTTAGCTCGGGCCTTTTGAACTGGATGAAACGCCAAAAAAATATGAATTCAATCTTAAGCGCGTGGCGCCAACGTCTTGCCCGCAGTGTCAGCCCTCATTTTCATTACGGTTGGCTGACTCTGGCCGTGACTTTTCTGGTTTTGCTGGCCGCAGCCGGCACGCGAGCCACGCCCGGTGTGTTGATGTTGCCGCTCGAACAGCAATTTGGCTGGAGCCGTTCCACAATTTCATTGGCGATTTCCATCAATATAGCCTTATACGGCTTGACCGGTCCCTTTTCTGCCGCTGCGATGCAGCGTTTCGGCGTGCGCCCGACGGTGCTGGGCGCGCTGGCTGCGCTCGCCGTTGGCGTCGCGCTATCGTCGATGATGCAGACGCCCACGCAAATGGTTTTGATCTGGGGGATCCTGGTCGGGACTTCGACTGGCGTGTTGGCCATGACCTTATCAGCCACGATTGTCGGGCGTTGGTTCGTCAAGCATCGTGGACTGGCCATGGGCATTCTGACTGCCAGCACGGCGACTGGGCAGTTGGTGTTCCTGCCCATGCTGGCGGCTGTGGCGGAGCATTTCGGTTGGCGCATGGTGGTGCTGGTGGTGGCCGCGGCCGCCTTGCTGGTGTGGCCGCTGGTGCTCTTGTTGATGCCCGAAAGTCCCGCTCAGATGGGGGTTCGGCCCATTGGGGCGAATCCGGATACGCCGTTGACGCAGCCGGCGCCGACCGGTAACCCAATTACCATTGCGTTTTCCACACTGTTTCAAGCTGCTCGAAAACGCGATTTCTGGTTGCTGTTCTTCAGTTTTTTTATTTGCGGCGCCAGCACCAATGGCTATATCGGCACGCACTTTATTGCGATGTGCGCCGACCACGGCATGTCGGAAGTGCATGGTGCAAGCATGCTGGCTGCGATGGGGGTACTCGATTTATTCGGCACGACGTTGTCGGGCTGGTTGTCTGACCGGTTTAATAGCCGCGTACTGTTGTTCTGGTATTACGGTCTGCGCGGCCTGTCGCTGATCTACCTGCCTTACGCTTTCGGTTTCGATTTTTTCGGTTTGCCGGTATTTGCCTTGTTTTATGGTTTGGACTGGATCGCAACCGTGCCGCCCACGGTGCGTCTGGCTAACGATGTGTTCGGGCAAAAAGCCGCGCCGGTAGTGTTCGGCTGGATTGTGGCCGGCCATCAATTGGGTGCCGCTACCGCGGTGCTGGGCGCTGGCATGATGCGCTCGAGCCTCGGTAATTACACGCTGGCCTCGATGATCTCGGGCGGTTTGTGCTTGATTGCCGCCGTCATTGTGCTGCGTATTCACCGCGGTCCTGTGGGACGAGGTATCGAAGTGCCCGCATGATCCTGCGGGAAGAAAGTCGCGACTCGGGTTATGCTTGAGGTCGGTCGCATCAATCTCACTATTTCCTTATATTGCCGGCGCCTGCGCCGGCTTCTTCATTTGGAGCGTTTATGAGCCTTAACCCCGCACCTACAGCCCATTCTATCGATCCTTTGCTGGCCGGACGCTGGAGCCCGCGCGCTTTTTCCGAGCAGGCGGTCAACGCTGAGCAGATAAATTCTATTCTCGAAGCTGCCCGTTGGGCCCCATCCTCGTCTAATATCCAGCCCTGGCGGTTTTTGGTGTGGAATCGTAACGTGAACGCAAGCGCGTATGATCGAGCCTTCGCGACTTTGGTGCCGTTCAATCAGGATTGGGTGCGCGGCAGTCCGGTCTTGGTGGCGGCTTGCGTCCATAACGTCAACAGCCGGGGCGAGCCTAACCGCACAGCTTGGTACGATACCGGCGCCGCGGCATTCTCCTTGGTTTTACAAGCGCATGCACTTGGTCTCGCGGCCCACCAGATGGGCGGCTTCGATCCGGCGCAATTGCGCGAGGCGTTTCAGATTCCGGCCGAGTTCGACGCGATCGCCATGATAGCCATCGGCCACCACGGCGATGCACAAAAGCTCAACGATAAGCTGCGGGAGCGCGAACAGGCGCCGCGCGCGCGGCTGCCGCTCGGCGAAATAGCATTTGCGGGCGAGTGGGGCAACACTGTTTAATGCTTGTGACGGCAAGATAACGACGCGCGGCGACCCATCGGTCGCTGCGCGCGAAGCTTGCGATCGCGGGCGCCTGCTTTTAATTGGATGACATGACTTACTGCGCTATTGATTTTGGGACTTCTAATTCGGCGGTTGCGCTGCCGGGTGCACCCGTGCGGCTGGCCGAAGTCGAGGGCACGTTCGCGACCTTGCCGACAGCGGTTTTTTTTAATGTCGACGAAGGCCGTCGTGAATTCGGCCGTGCGGCGGTCCAGGATTATATCGACGGCTATGACGGGCGCCTGATGCGCTCGATGAAAAGCATTCTCGGCTCTTCGCTGGCTGAACAAACCACGGATATCGGTGACGGCAGCGCGATTCGCTTTGTCGATGTGATCACGCTTTTTTTGCAGCATCTGAAGCAAAAAGCCGAAGCCACGGCGCAGCACACCTTGACGCGCACGGTGCTGGGGCGCCCGGTATTCTTTGTCGACGATGATGAACAGGCCGACCGTATGGCGCAAAATCAGTTGCAGGCTGCAGCGCACGCGGTCGGCTTCAGCGAAATTCATTTTCAGTACGAACCCATCGCGGCGGCCTTCGATTACGAATCCCGGCTGCAAGAGGAGCGTTTGGTGCTGGTCGCCGATATCGGCGGCGGTACTTCGGACTTTTCATTGGTCAGGGTGGGGCCGCAGCGGGCGGCCAAGCTTGAGCGGAAAGACGATGTGCTGGCCCATCATGGTGTGCACGTGGCCGGCACCGATTTCGACAAGCGCGTCGAGCTGACCAGCATCATGCGCGAACTCGGTTATCAAAGCATGGCCCCGGAAGGGCGTGAGGTGCCCAGCCGGGTTTATTTCGATTTGTCGACCTGGCATCTGATCAATAGCGTGTATTCGCCACGGCGCTTCGGCGAATTCAAATTGATCAAGCATTTGTACACCGACCCGCAGCATCACACGCGTCTCATGCGGGTGATCGAGCGCCGACTAGGTCACGTGCTGATGGGGCAGGCCGAGCAGGCCAAGATCGCGGTCGCCGCGGGCGGCAGCACGTCGATCGATCTCGAACAGGTCGAAGAGGCTTTGCGGATTGCCTTTGACGAACGGCACTTGATTGACGCCGGTCAGGAAGAAAAATCACGGATTGCCCAGGCTGCTCGCGAAACGGCCTTGATGGCCGGTGTGTCCCCAGACCAAGTTGCCGCCATTTACTTTACGGGCGGCACGACAGGCTTGAAGTTCTTGTCCGATGCGATTGCCGGTGCGTTTCCGGCGGCTGAGGCGGTGTTCGGCGATCCGCTGGCCAGTGTGGCCAAGGGGCTGGGCATACACGCACAGCGTATTTTCTCTTAGACGAAAAAAAACCCCGCAATGCGGGGTTTTTCTATAAGCCGGACCACTTTACAGCGGTCCGAAGCTTGCATCAAACCTTACAGCGGCTTGATGTTAGCTGCTTGCTTACCCTTCGGGCCATTCTTCACTTCGAAGCTGACCTTTTGGTTTTCTTGCAGCGTCTTGAAGCCGTCTGCGCGAATTTCCGAGAAGTGGGCG